>ENA-OQKL01000068-OQKL01000068.1-human-gut-metagenome-genome-assembly--contig:-NODE-68-length-34052-cov-3.908946_pt1 | contig 34052 bp, 42 predicted proteins | sample MGYA00242779_ERZ504800 | MGnify/ENA primary metagenome ERZ504800 (study PRJEB26092, sample SAMD00036410) | human gut metagenome | host: Homo sapiens | study: EMG produced TPA metagenomics assembly of... | reverse complement strand
GGGTCTCCCACGAGGGAACAGTCCACCGGACTGTTCCCTCTCCCGTCCTGATTTTGAGTAAGCAAAAGAGTTTCAAGCTCTGCGGAGTTCGACCAAAGGTTTCACCTTTGGAATCTGACAAGCTTTTGAAAAAGCTTGAGCAAAACTTTTAACCGTGCTCGCCGTTAGAACTCTGCGGCAAACAAAAGAACTTTTCAAAGAACCGCCACACCTTCACTGCCCCGGTCACGGGGATTCTCGCGTCCAGCTCAAACGCGTTGATTTTCAAAAACGCCTTACCGTCCGCCTGGTACAGCATTTCCGCCGGCGGGGCGTTGTCATTAAAGCTCAACCGTCTTCCCTCGGCGTCCACCATCAGCATACCGAACACAAACAGCAGCACCAGCACGGTGCAGAAAAACGACATCAAAAAACGCGCGGGAACACACACATTTGCGCATGCAAAACACCTCCGCATGCAGTATGCCCCGTCCGTTTTCCGCTATTCCTCCGCTATGTCGTTTAAAACCGCCAAAATCGTCTCGCCCAGCAGCTCCCCGGCGTAGTCCGCCTCCCTTTGCGTATTCACCTCTGTGCCGACCTCCACCAAAAGCGAGCCGTGCGTGGCGTGCATATTGTAGTTTCTCTGCGCGAAAAACAGCGGTCGAAACAGCCCCGGATATAATAAATCGCCTTTTTGCTGCAAGCGCAAGGCCAAATGCAGGTTTTCCCGCCAATCCGGGAACAGCGGGTCTTCCGAAAGGTCACACCCCGCCATAATCATGATCTGCGCGGCATTCTCCCCGTTCACCTCCGCCACGGGCTTATACCGTGTGCCGTCGTCCTCCTCACCGAACGCGTCTCTGTGCACATCCACGGTGATCTGTATCGTGGGGTATTTCAGCAAATTTTCCTGCATCGCATCCATTGAGCGCTGGTAGCTGCCGGAATACGTCTCGTCAAACCTTGTCGTGTCGTGGATCACGCCGAACCCGCCCGCTTCTATCACGTCTTTTGCCCTTTTTGCCACCGCTACAACGCTTTTTTCTTCTTCCTCCGTGCGAAAGCTCTCGTCGCGGTAATACCAGTCCGATTCATACTGCAAGTACGCTTCTGACGTATGCGTGGAGTAAAACAGCACCACCGGCGAGCCGTCGCGCTTCACGTGCACATCGGGGTCAATTAAAATTTCTTCCGATAAATCAAGCCCCGAGTCCGAAGTATCCTTCACAAAAAAGCCGTTTATCTCTTCTCCTCCGCCCATAAAGGTCGCGGCGACCGCTGCCGTTTCACGCTCCGGGTCAGGTGTCGGCGCCGGCAGTACGGGCAGCTCCGTGTCTGTTTTCTCCTGTACGGGCACAGGTGTCGCCGTGGGGAGCGATGTTACTTCCGGCTCCGTTTCTTTTACGGCCTCCTTTTGGGGCGCAGGCGATGCTTCCGCTTGCGGCACTTCTTGGCTTGTTGCCGCCTGTAAGCCCGCCGCCCTAAGCGCCCACGCCGCGCCGTTTTCCTTTACAACCGGCCATAAATTATCCCCCATGCACCAAAGTGACACGGCCGCCGCCAGTACCGCGCAAATTCTGTATCCGATTTTTCCGATCCGTTCCTTTCGCATCGCACTGCCTCCATTTGTGTGGCATATCCGTCTTATCATGCTTATGATACGGCATACAAAATTATGCACATGTACACGGTTCTGACGCGGAAAATTCACAAATTCGACATTTTCACACAGCACCAATATGCTATAATAAAATATATCATTCCTAGTTTTGAACGATTTTAAAAAAACTCGCAGAACCCCAAACGGGAAACGAAGAAAGGATGGACTGCATGGCAAGATCCGTATACTCAGAAATCACCCCCGAAATGGAAGCCCTCGCCAATCTTTGCGTGAAAAACGGTAAGATTGACCCGGAGCTCTATGCAAAATATGACGTAAAGCGCGGCCTGCGCGACATTAACGGCAACGGCGTTCTGACCGGCCTTACCGATATTTCGGAGATCCGCTCCAGCCGCATGGAAAACGGCGTGAAAATTCCCTGCGAAGGGCAGCTTTTCTACCGCGGTTACAGCATTGAAGATCTTGTCCGCAGCATGCCGAGCGACCACAGCTTCGGCTTTGAAGTGACCGCCTACCTGCTCCTTTTCGGCGAACTGCCGAATAAAGAACAGCTTGACGGGTTCATCAAACAGCTTTCGTTCTACCGCACATTACCCACAAATTTCGTGCGCGACATCATCATGAAAGCGCCGAGCGGCGACATGATGAACACCCTCGCCCGCAGCGTGCTGACGATGTATTCCTATGACGACGCCCCAGATGACATCTCCATCCCGAACGTACTGCGCCAGTGCATTCAGCTCATCGCCATTTTTCCGCTTCTTTCCGTCTACGGCTATCAGGCGTATCGCCACTATCACGACGGCAAAAGTCTTTACATTCACCAGCCAAAGCCGGAGCTTACCACCGCCGAAAATATTCTGCGCATCCTACGTTCCGATAAACAGTTCACCCCGCTGGAAGCCAAGGTGCTCGACATCGCGCTTATGCTGCACGCAGAGCACGGCGGCGGCAACAACTCCACGTTCACAACACATGTCGTGTCGTCCTCCGGCACGGATACGTATTCCGCCATTGCCGCGGCACTCGGCTCTTTAAAAGGCCCAAAGCACGGCGGCGCGAACATCAAGGTCGTACGCATGTTTCGTGACATGAAGGAGCAGGTCAAAGACTGGACGAACGAGAATGAAATCTGCGATTACCTCACCCGCCTGCTTGATAAAAAACGCGTTCGATAACGCCGGTCTCATCTACGGCATGGGCCACGCCGTGTATTCCGTCTCCGACCCCAGAGCACGCATCATGGAGCGCTTTGCAGAGGGCCTTTCCAAAGAAAAAGGCCGTGAGGACGAGTACGGACTATACATGCGCGTCGCACGGCTCGCGCCGCAGGTCATCGCCGAAAAGCGCCGCATCTATAAAGGCGTCTCCGCAAACGTAGACTTTTACAGCGGCTTCATTTACAGCATGCTCGATTTGCCGATGGAGCTCTATACGCCCATCTTCGCCTGCGCCAGAATCGCCGGCTGGAGCGCCCATCGTATTGAAGAGCTCATCAATGCCGGTAAAATCATCCGCCCGGCGTATAAAGCCATCCACCCCGAGCGCGCGTTTCCGGGTATGGAAAGCGAAACCTAAATCTTCCGGCAACTTTAGCGAAGCGACGAATAAAATTTCGTCCACCTTTTCAAAGGTGGTGGTTTCCAAAGGCAAAGCCTTTGGTCGCTTTTCGCAGAAAGCGAAACCCTTTTGCCTACCATAGATCAGGAAGATAGGCGGAAACTTCCAGTGGACATTTCCGCCGTAAGAAACCCTATCAAGGGGTTTCTTGAAGAACTCGCCACGCGAGTTCTTCAAAATGAAACATAGTATTAAAGCGCACAGCCCTCAAGCTGCGCGCTTTTTTTCTTACAAAAACTATGATAAAAGCAATCACCAGACCCGCCGGTATAACCACCCAAACGGGAACCGTCACCGTCCGCGGCGAACTCATCACCGTGATGACATATTCCGGCATCTCACTTTCTCTTTCCGCGTTGTCGGAGGACGGAAAGCTCATGCAGATCAAGCGGCTTTCCTTCCCCGCAAAGTCATTTTATTCTTCTTAACTACACTCTGTCAAAAAGCGAACGGAGTGTCAACGGATTTCAATTCTCGGCTTCCGTCACAAGCTTCATCAGCAATGTTTTCAGTTCTTTCGTGGTCTCCACGGTGTAATCCGCGCCCGCTTCTTCCAGCTCGCCGGGTTCCGCAAAACCGAAATACACGCCAACGCCCGGCACGCCGCAATTTTTCGCGCCGATCATATCAAAGCTTCGGTCGCCGACCATGAAAAACGTATTGTTTTCCTTTCCGCCCGCGCGGCGCATAGCCTCCTGCATCACTTCGGTCTTATCCGTCATGGAGCCATCGAGATTCGCGCCGACAATCTGGTCGAACAGCTCAAAGATCCCGTTTTGCTTCAAGATCTTCTCCGTGAACACCGTCGGTTTTGAGGTGGAAACGCTCAATTTCACACCTACACCTTTCAGCGCCTCCAACAGTTCTTTCATGCCGGGGTACAGGCGGTTTTCGTACACGCCTTTCTCCTTATAGCGCACGCGGTAGCGGTCCACCGCCTCAAACGCCTGCTCTTTGGAAAAGCCGTAGAATTCCATAAAGGATTCATGCAGCGGTGGGCCGATGAACTTTTTCAGCGTCTCCATCGGCTGGTTCGGATAGCCGTAGCTGTCGAGCGCAAACTGCGTGCTTTTTGTGATACCCTCGCTGTTATCGACAAGGGTGCCGTCTAAATCAAACAAAACCCAAATACTCATCTTCTTCTGCCTGCACCTCCGCCATGCGTGGAACCTCCGCCTGCGCGCGGTGCACCGCCGCCCGAACGGCCGCTGCCAAAGCCGCCGGAGCGTCCGCCACCGGGACGGGGACCGCCCGAGGGACGCGAGCCGCTAAATCCACCCGGTCTCGGGCCGCCGAATCCGGGACCGCGCGGCGGACGGGGTCCGCGCCAGAAGCCGCCCATCGGAGGCGGCGGGGGCGGCGCGCCCCAACCTCTGCGGTAATACCGTCTGCGCGGACGCAGCACGCTCAGCGCAATAATCAAAATGACGAACAGGACCACAAAGAAGAACCGCCAGACCCGCGAGAAGAAGCGCTGGAATCCGTATAAAATTCCGCCGGATGTATTATTATTCGCATAATTATAATTAGTGTTCGCATTCGCGTTGTTTGTTGTACCCGTGAAATACGAGACATTGTAGTGGTCTTCCAAAATCTCCACCGCGCGGGCGTAGACCTTTTTCACGCCGCTGTCGTAATCTTTCGCGGCAAAATCGTCCTCAAGGTAGTCATACAGCATCGCGTCCAGCACGCCGCCGGTAAAAACATCGGTCAGCCCCGCGCCCGGCTCGGCGTAGTAATCCTCCGCACCGATGGAAAGCAGAATCAAGAGACCGTTATTCGCTTTCTTGTCACCGATGCCCCACTTGTTAAAGAGGTCATACGCATAATCGGCAATGTCCTCGCCGTCGGTGAAATCCACGGTCGCCACCACGACCTCCGCGCCGCAGGCTTCGGCAAGTGCGCTGCCCGTGCGCTCAATATAGCTTTCCGTCGAGGGCGAAAGCACATTCGCGCCGTCATACACATAGCCCGTCGGGGCATCCGGCAACGTCACGGCAAACGCCGGCACCGCCATAAGTACGAGCACCAGCACCGTAAGCAGCACAGCGCCCGTCTTTTTCAAAACAGGATGTACGGTCTTTGTCATAAGCATTTCCTTTCCCTGTCCGTTTCAAACTTTTACGCGAACAGCTCCACGTCGCCGATGCCCACCAGCTTCGCCAGTGCATACGCAGGCGAATTGTGCAGCGCATCGTTGAATGCGGCGGCTTTATCGTTGTAATCGTCGCGCATCAGATAATCCAAGTCGGAATTGTAGTTCGACATCAGCGATTCGCGGTACGTTGCGTCCTCCTCATTCATGTCGATATTCTTGATCTGGCGATACATCGCCTTCACCGCCGTCGTCAGGTCGTTTAAAGCCGCGTACTTGTCCGCCGGGCGCTCGGCCTTTTTCACCGCGTTCTGCGCGGTACGCACGGCATCTACAAGCGTCAAATCCGTCTCGCTGTATTTTTCCGCGATCGTCACCAGATTCGATGCTTCGGAAACCATCATCGAGACCTGGTCCAAAACGCCGTACACGTCGTCGGAACCGTAGTATTCCGCCGTCACATTGTTGCGCTCGCGCGACAAAGATATACACGCGCCGACTGGGATCGCCGCCAAAATTAACACCACCATCGCAATGACCGCCGAAACACGGCCCACGGCTTTTACGCCATCGTTTTTCTTTTTCATAAAAATTTCCTTTCTGCTTTTTCTGTCTACATGCAAATTCATGACAAGCAAATTTAAAGTCTATAAACGCACAGCCGGGCAGCACTGCAAGCACAACCCGGCCGGTGTTCTCTTTATTTACGCGCGAATGTCTAAAAGCTTCTGCTTCAGCTCGTTTTCCAAACGGCCGAGCTCCTGCTCCGCTTCGCGGCGGCGGGTCTTGCCCTCTTCCTGAATTTTCACAACTTCATCGAGTGTCGAGATGAGCGACTGGTTTGTCTGGCGCAGCGTCTCCATGTCAACAATGCCGCGCTCGGATTCGCGCGCCGTCTCAATGGTGCTCATCTTCAGCTTTTCTGCATTCTTGCGCAGCAGCTCGTTCGTCATATCGGTCACTTCACGCTGTGCGCGCACCGCATCTGCAGAGTGCGCCACGCCAAGCGCCAATACCATCTGGCTCTTCCAAAGCGGAATGGTGTTCACAATGGTGGACTGAATTTTCTCCGCCATCAAACGGTCGTTGTTCTGCACAAGACGAATTTGCGGCGACATCTGCACGGAAACCATGCGGGTCAGCTCGAGGTCATGCAGCTTCTTTTCAAAGCTGTCGCACTGCTGTGCAAAGTCGTTTGCCGCCTGCGCGTCCTCCGGCAGGCCGGAGCGCTGTGCCTTTGCTTTCAGCTCTTCCAGCGTCGTTTCGCGCTCTCTTTTCAGGCGCTTTTTGCCCGCCAGAATGTACATGGAAAGCTCTTTGTGGTACGCAAGGTTCGTTTCGTACAGCTTATCGAGCATCACGATGTCCTTCATCAGCTGCACCTGGTGGCCCTCAAGGGAAGACGCAATCTTATTCACGTTCACTTCGGCCTTGTCGTAACGTGCCTTCATGCCATCAAGGCGGTTTGCCTGCTTTTTAAAGAAGCCGAGGAAGCCCTTTTACCTCTTCGCCCGGCATCAAAGCTTTTCAGCTCTACAACAAGGTTCGCGATCTCATCGCCCACTTCGCCGAGGTCCTTCGTACGCACATTTGCAAGCGCCGTGTCGGAGAAGTTTGCAATTTTCTTCTGTGCGCCGGAGCCATACTGCATCACGAGCGCAGAGCTTGTAATGTCAATTTTTTCCGCAAAGTCGTCTACGACCTTCTGTTCTTCGGGCGTAAGCTGCACTTCGGGCTGTTCCTCTTCTTTTTTACTCAGGGGTCTACGGGCTTTTCTTCCTCCACGCCGTCCAGCGTCAGGGTAGGAATGCCGGGTGCGGGGGTCTCCAGCTCGGGCTCTAAGGTCAATTTCACGTCGCTCATGTTGTTCGTCCTCCTTATATTCACCGTGTGCGTCACACGGTCAAAAATCACTTTGTCTGTGTTTTGCTTGTGTCGTTCGGGTCAAGGCCCGGCATTTTCATGTCTTCGCCGGAAAGGCCCTCCTGCTTCAAAATGGATTCCATCACGCTGATGTCCGCCGCAATGTCCAGCGCATCGTCATCAAACAGGCTATCCAGCTGCTTTTCAAACGCGCCCGCGATCGTCTCCATCATGCCTTCAATCTCAAACATCGTCTTTTGAATGTTCTCGCCCTTCACTCTCTGGCGGCTCAGCTTATCATAGCTGTTCAGAAGCTTCAGCGTTGTCGGCAGATAGTAGTTCATAAACCGGCGGATCTCCGCTGCTTTTTCGGGGTGCTCCGCAATATACGCAAAAATATCGGCAGAAGCCACTTCCATGCGGTCGATGCGCTTTGTCATCACCTCGTCCGGAATGCGGATGTTCACGTCGCGCAGCTCATGCAGGTATTTGTAGCCTTCCTCAATGATCTTGTCCACCTCGGGATCGCCGGTGGAGACCTTTTTCTGCGGCTCCGCTTTCGGCTCCGGCTTCTTTTCGGGCTCGGGCTTTTTCTCCGGCTGTACGGATTCCGCCGGCACATAATACTTTTTGCCCTTGAAAATTTTGCCGCCGATGAAAAACGCCGCCGCACCCACCACAACAAACGTGATGAGGTCCTGCCAGCGGTAAAGCGGGCCGTTCAGCGCATACAGCATGCACACGATGCCCGTCAGCCAATAGCGGCCGTTTGAGGGCTTGTACTTTTCGATCATGTCCTGCTTGCGCGGCGCTTTTTTCGGCTGCTGCACGGGCGCACCGTTCTGCGAAACGGTATTTCGCGGCGCTGTGCCGCGCGGCGGATTATACGGTCCGCCGGGCGCGCTGCTCGGAGCCTGATTCGGGTTTGTATTCGGGCGCTTGTAATTCGAGTACGCCGTCTGCGTGTAGGAATAGTGGTACGTACCGTCCGGATTCTGCCCCTGCGGCGACTGATAATTCGTCCGCGCGTTCGTGTTAAACTTGCGGTTTACGGTCTCCGCCACACGGTTCACTTCGTTTACAACGCCGTTCACCGCACCCTGCACCTCGCGGGAAATCTTCTCCCCGTCGAGGTTATTCACGCTCTCCGTCACCTTGTCGCCCACCTTGTGGATAACGCGGTACGTCGCGGAGTTTTCAAACTCGTTTTGGAGCGGATTCGTGTAATTCGCGCCGTTCGGCGTATTCGTGTTTCTGTTTTGTTCGTTCGGATTTTGTGTGTTCGTTTTTGGCACCGCCTTTCTAACGGTAATGCTTCATAAATCTCCATTTTTGCTGTGGTGTGTCCCAGCAAAGCCGGGACACACCCACTTATTCGACTTTACTCTATTATTGTACGTTTTTCTGAAACCCGGGTCAAGAACTTCCGGGTGAATTTCAGAGTTTTTTCAGGAATTCTCCGGCGCCGGGGTCGGCGTTACCTGCACGGGATCTTTTCCGTCCTGCACAAGGTAATATTCCATCGTCTCTTCACCCGCTATGCGCAGCACGTTGTACTTTACATCCAGCAAAAATTCCGGTGCCGCGCCGAAGGATTGTAATGACGCCTCCGCGTCAAAGCGCGTCATTAGAAGCTGCCGGTCGGAGGGCTCGCCCGCCGTGCCGCGCAGACCGAGCACAACGCCCGCGAAAATCAGGATTGCAGAAAGCAGCCACGCGCCGAGCGGGGCCATCCAGTTTGCACCCGTAAGCTTGCCCAGTACACTCACGCGTCTCTTTAAAAGGCTGCGCGTCAGTGTAAAATGCAGCACCGGCACCACAATCATCAAAAGCGAAAAAAGCCAATTCTGCCCGATGATCTGCACAAGCCCGGCTAAAAATTCCAGTCCTTTTATACCGGCCTTCAGTCCCATGCAGACGCCGAACATCTGCCGGTATAAAAACTGCACGAACGTAAAGCCCCAAAGGCCCACCGTCCACACGGTTAAAAGCAGAAAGTTCAGCCCTTTTAACGGCGTCGTGCGCGAAAGCGCCAGCGCGATGCCGCCAAGTCCCAGCGCCATCCATACCTTCACGGGCGTTATGGGCATATGCGCAAAATATGCAAAAATAAATTCACTGTATAAAACCGATAAAAACGGAAGCAGCGATGCCAAAACCGAGACGCTTTTCTCCCGTTCCGCAGCCTGATGCCGCGCCATACTTCCCACCTCCAAATGCGAAACGTGCTGTTTTCAGTCGCTTTGTTCACAGTATACTATAAAAGCTTGAACTTTTCAATCATTTCCGGCAAACCGAAGAAAACGCATCGTTTTCGGCGTTTATTCCGCAAAAAGACGGGCATTCTATGGGTAACGCGGCATACCGTCGCGCACGCTATTTTTGTAGAAAGGATCGATCCGATATGAAAAGAATTTTTCCCGCTCTGCTTGCTTTGCTCTTGGTGCTTTCATTCACGGGCTGCGCAAGCCGAACGACCGAAAGCTCGTCCTCCTCATCTGCCGCAAGTGAAAAGCCCGCGCAGTCTGCGTCGCCTTCCCCGGATGTGAGTGAATCCCCGAACGACACCTCCGTTATGCCGGAGACCGCGCTCGGCCTTTCCGCCTTCCGCGATGCCCTGCGTGAAGCCTATGGCGACAAATATTACCCTGATACGAAACTGACCGAAGATGAAATTCGCTCAGAGCTTGGCATGGACGACTCGCTTTACGAAGAGGTATACGCTGAAAACACCGCGCAGAAGGCCCACCCGGATACGTTCATCGCCGTAAAAGTCAAAGAAGGCAAAACGGACGAAGTCAAAGAGAAGCTCGCGGCTTATAAGCAGCGCCTGCTTGCAGATGAAGATTTCACCGCAAGCAAAGACAAAATAGAGGCCGCCGAAATTTACGCCGACGGCGATTACGTATTCTTCCTTCTGCTCGGCGAGCCGGAAACGAGCGGTGAAAGCAGTGAGGGCATGGCAGAGGCCTTCGGTAAAGAAATACAACACGGCATAGACGCCATTAAAAAGGTCATTGGCATGGAGTAATTTTGTGTCGAAAAGCTCCGTAAAACGCCCCTTATATCCTTGAAATACCTCCGCCTGCGTGGTATACTTCTAATGTATATGCACGCAGGCGGGCTTTTTTGTCCGCCTTTTTGAAAGGAGCTTTCATGTTCAAAGATTCCGAAAAGATCCGCGCCGCCATTTTTGATGTGGACGGTACGCTTTTAAACAGCACACCCATGTGGAATAAACTCACGTTCGCGTTCGCCGAAAAAATGGGCATCGCAGCACCCGACGATCTGTTCCGCACCCTAAACAGCCTCTCGCTCGAACAGTGCGCGGCATATTACCACGACGTACTCCATGTTGAGGGCACCGTTGAGGAGATTCATGAGGGCATCATCGCACTCGCCCGCGAGGGCTACGCCAAAGAAGTGCCCGAGATCACCGGCGCGGCGCGTTTTTAAAAGCGCTCTCAGAGCGCCACATTCCCGCAGCCGTCGCAACCGCATCGGACATTGCGTCCTTAAGGCCCGCGTTCGATCGCCTTGATATGTCGCCGTACATTTCCGTCATCGAAAGCTGCACCACCATCGGCAAAAGCAAAGAGCACCCGGATATTTATTTAAAGTGCGCGGCCGATTTAAAGGCCGCCCCGCATGAGACCGTTGTGTTTGAAGACGCGCTCTACGCCGCCAAAACGGCAAAAGCCGCCGGCTTTTCGGTCATCGGCGTGTTGAGCGAAGCTGTGGAAGAAGGCGACCGCATAGCGCTTCAAAAGCTCTGCGACCGCTGCATCACAGACTACACAGCGCTTTTGGGCGAGCTTTTGCCGCCCGAAGACCGATAAAAACCGTCAAACGGACGGTTCTCTTTTGGGAACAGAACAGGCGCACGCAGCCGTGTCACGCGAAGCTCTGTTTTGATGATATAAATTTTTTAAAATCAAGCTTTAGGATATTTTGGAGGAGTTATGTTCAAAAAATACAAAGAAAAATTCATCGGCGACCGGGAGTTTTACGCAAACCTCATCCGCCTCATCATCCCGATGATCGTGCAGCAAGGCATCACAAGCTTTGTCAGCCTGCTCGATAACGTCATGGTCGGCCGCCTCGGCACCGAATCCATGAGCGGTGTCGCCATCGTCAATCAGCTTTTGTTCGTCTTTAACCTCACCATCTTCGGCGGCCTTGCGGGCGCGTCCATTTTCGGCGCGCAGTTCTACGGCAAGGGCGACCACAAGGGCGTGCGCTATGCGCTGCGCTTCAAGCTCATTTTCAGCGTTTTAATGGCCGTCATCGCCATCGTCGCGCTTCTGTTCTTCAATAACCCGCTCATTTCGCTGTTCCTCACGGAAAGCGAATCCGGCGGCGACCTCGTCTTAACGCTTTCCGAAGCGAAGAACTACCTGTTCGTCATGCTGATCGGTCTCATACCGTTCAGCTTCTCGCAAAGCTATTCCAGCACTCTGCGTGAAACCGGCGAGACCGTATCCCCGATGACCGCCAGCATCATCGCCATCGTCACAAACTTTGTCTTAAACTACATTCTCATTTTCGGCAGCTTTGGCGCACCACGCCTCGGCGTCGTCGGCGCAGCCATCGCCACCGTTATCGCAAGATATATTGAAGCAATCTATCTCATCATACATACCCACCGCCGCGAAAAAACATTTATTTTTGCACAGGGCTTATATAAAAGCCTGTATTTGCCCGGTGCCGTCGTGAAAAAGATCCTCCTCACCGGCACGCCGCTCATGCTTAACGAGCTCTTCTGGAGTATCGGCACCACGATGATCAGCCAAAGCTACTCCACGCGCGGTCTGACCGTCGTCGCCGCCACGAACATTGCCGGCACAGTATGGAACCTCTTCTGCGTCATCATGTTCGCCATGGGCAACGCCGTTTCCATTATCATCGGCCAGCAGCTCGGCGCGGGTGAGATTGAAGAAGCAAAGCGCACGGATAATAAGCTTCTGTTCTTTACCGTCGTGCTGCACATCGGCGTTGGCGCGCTCATCGCCATCACCGCGCCGTTTATCCCGCTCATTTACAACACCACGCCGGAGGTACAGCGCCTTACAACCGAGCTTCTGTTCGTCGCCGGCGCAGCACTGCCCATTCAGGCATTTGCGCATGTCACGTACTTCACCATTCGCTCCGGCGGCAAAACGTTCATCACGTTTCTGTTTGACTGCGTATTTACTTGGCTCATCCCGCTGCCCATCGCGTTTTTCTGCAGCCGCTACACAGCGCTGTCCATCATCGGCATCTATGCGCTCGTGCAGTTTGCAGATATCATCAAGGTCATCATCGGCTCCATCCTGCTGCGCTCGGGCATTTGGGCGAACAATGTGGTTTCCGACGTTGACTGATCCCACATGAAGGAGAATTTCTTATGGAACAAAGCAAGATAGACCGCATCAACGCCCTCGCAAAGAAAGCAAAAACCGAGGGCCTCACCGAAGCGGAGACCGCAGAGCGCAAAGCCCTGCGCGAAGAATATATCGCAGCCTACCGCAAAAACCTGCGTACACAGCTTGATAACATGGTCATCGTAGAGCCGAACGGCGAGCGCCGTAAATTAAAGCCGAAAAAATAAGTGAAAGAAGGCATCCTTATGCTGTATAAATACGAGATGCACGTGCACGACAGCCTGTGCAGCCACTGCGGACACAATCCGCCGGAGGTCATTGCCAAGGTCTATTATGACCGCGGCTACGCCGGTATGTGCTTTACAAATCACTTTTTGCAGGGCAGCACCGCCATTGATAAAACCCCGTGCCGTGGGAGGATAAGGTCCGCGCCTACTGGAACGCCTACCTGCGCGTAAAGGACTGGGCAAAGGATAAGGATTTCGATATTCTGTTCGGCCTTGAGCACCACTACGGCTCCGGCAAAGAGGTGCTCACCTACGGCATCGATCTCGATTTTCTGCTCGCACACCCGAATATCGACGTCGCGCCCATCAAAGACTATTGCGACGCCGTGCACGAAGCGGGCGGATTCATCTCGCAGGCGCATCCTTTCCGCCGTGCGCCGTACATCGACCCCAACGTACTCCCGCAGCCGGAGCTATTGGACGCCGCCGAAATTTACAACGCCGGCAACTCCGACGAAGACAACAGCCGCGGCTATGATTTTGCAAAAAGGAACCGCCTCTACGGCACCAGCGGCGGCGATACGCACGAACAACACGAATCAAACATCGGCAAAGCCGGCATGGCGTTCCCGTACCGCATCAAAACCGAAAAAGAGCTTGCAAATGCGCTGTTCCGCCACGACGGCCGCTGCATCATCAACGGTGTCATTCAGCCCGCCGAGCCTCCCAAGCCCTCTTTTTATCATTTCGCTTTCTGAAAGGAACCCCCACATGGAATCACTCAAGGAACTTTACCGCATCGGCACAGGTCCCTCCAGCTCCCACACCATGGGGCCGGAGCGCGCCGCGCACCGCTTTAAAGAAAAATACCCGCAGGCAGACCGTTTTCTCGTCACTCTGTACGGTTCGCTCGCCAAAACGGGCAAAGGCCACTTGACGGACGACATTCTCGTCAAGACCTTTGCACCGCTGCCGGTGGAAATTCGGTTCGACCTTTCGGATAAGCCTCTCCCCCACCCGAATACGCTGGAGCTCACCGCCATTGAAAACGACAAAGAGATCGGCTTTGAGCGCGTCATGAGCGTCGGCGGCGGTAAAATTCTCTCGGAGGGCGAAACGGAAGACGCTCCCGCAGACGTTTACCCGCTTTCCACATTCGCCGACATCAAAGCTTACTGCGCCTCGCGTCACATGCGCCTTTGGCAGTATGCGGAAGAGTGCGAGGGCACGGAGATTTGGGACTATTTAAAGGAAGTCTGGCGCTGTATGCGCGAAGCCGTCACCCGCGGTTTAGAGACCGAAGGCACCTTAAAAGGCGGTTTAGACGTGCAGCGCAAAGCGAAAATGCTCTACCGTCAGAATCACATCGATGAAAGCGCCGAAACGCGCGAAAACCGCCTTGTGTGCGCCTATGCCTACGCCGTCAGCGAAGAAAACGCGGCAGGCGGCATCATCGTCACCGCGCCCACGTGCGGTTCCTGCGGCGTGCTGCCGAGCGTTCTTTTGTATATGCAGGAACGCCGCGGCTTTACGGATACCGAGATTCTCCACGCGCTCGCGGCGGGCGGCATCATCGGCAATCTTATCAAGACGAACGCCTCCATCAGCGGCGCGGAGTGCGGCTGTCAGGCGGAGATCGGCAGCGCATGTTCCATGGCGGCGGCGGCTCTTGCGGAGCTGCACGGCATGGAGTTAGACCAGATTGAATACGCTGCCGAGGTCGCTATGGAGCACCACCTCGGCCTTACGTGCGACCCCGTGCGCGGACTCGTGCAGATTCCGTGCATCGAACGCAACGCCGTCGCCGCCATGCGCGCCATCAACGCGCTGAGCCTTGCGAATTTTCTCACCTATACAAGAAAAATCTCGTTTGACGTCGTCGTCAACACCATGTACGAGACCGGCCGGGATTTGTTCTCCAAATACAGAGAAACCGGTGAAGGCGGGCTTGCGAAGTATTATACAGGTAAGAAATAACACAAAGCCCACGTGAAAGCGTGTCTAAAAGTTTTTGATCCAACTTTTTTCAAAAAGTCGGTCAGGTTCCAAGGGTGAAACCATTTTGCCTACCCAAAATCAGGACTGTTTACTCGTGGGAGACCCCATTAGGGGATCTCCCGAAGAGCTTGCAAAAAGCAAACTCTTAAAAAGAACACCTATCAAAAAGTAAAGCGCACAGCTTCTTTTCGAGGCTGTGCGCTTTCGTTTTATCTAAATTCTTTACTGATTCAAAATCTCCATAAACTCTTCGCCGGTGATGGTCTCTTTCTCGTACAGGAACTTTGCAAGCTCGTCGAGCTTCGGGCGGTTCTCCTGCAAAATCCGCACCGCCTTCGCGTGCTGCTTCTTCACAAGGTCAACCACCTGTCTGTCGATCTCTGCCTGCGTTTCGGCGCTGCACGCCAGTGAAGCATCGCCGCCGAGGTACTGGTTCGTCACCGTCTCCAGCGCGACCATATCAAAGTTGTCGCTCATGCCGTAGCGCGTGATCATTGCGCGGGCAAGCTTTGTCGCCTGCTCAATGTCATTCGATGCACCCGTTGTAACGGAATGGAACACGACTTCCTCCGCGGCTCTGCCGCCCGTGAACGTCGCAATCTTGTTTTCAATCTCCTCGCGGCTCATCAGGTAATGGTTGCCGTCCTCCACCTGCATGGTGTAGCCCAGCGCGCCGGACGTGCGCGGAATAATCGTAATCTTCTGCACCGGCGCGGAGTTCGTCTGCTTCGCCGCCACCAGCGCGTGACCGATTTCGTGGTACGAAACGATGAGCTTTTCGCGCGTTGTGAGAATAGAGTTTTTCTTTTGATAGCCCGCAATAACAACCTCGATGCTCTCCTCAAGGTCGGCCTGCGTTGCGGAAGCACGACCGTCACGCACGGCGCGCAGCGCAGCTTCGTTCACAATGTTCGCAAGCTCTGCGCCGGAAGCGCCGGAAGCCATGCGCGCGATCTTCGCAAGGTCAACGTCGGGTGCAACCTTAATCTTCTTCGCGTGTACACGCAAAATCGCCTCACGGCCCGCAAGGTCGGGCAGCTCCACCGGCACGCGGCGGTCAAAACGACCCGGACGCGTCAAGGCGGGGTCAAGCGACTCCGGGCGGTTCGTCGCGGCAAGGATAATAACGCCGTTGTTGCCCTCAAAGCCGTCCATTTCGGTCAAAAGCTGATTTAAGGTCTGCTCGCGCTCATCATTCGTGCTCAGCTGATTATCGCGCTTTTTACCGATGGCGTCGATTTCATCGATGAACACGATGCAAGGCGCTTTTTCCTTTGCCTGCCTAAAGAGGTCACGTACTTTCGATGCGCCCATGCCAACGAACATCTCGACAAATTCCGAGCCGGACATGGAGAAAAACGGCACGTTCGCTTCGCCGGCGACCGCCTTAGCTAGCATTGTTTTGCCGGTTCCCGGAGGGCCCACAAGCAAAATGCCCTTCGGCATGGAAGCGCCAATCTCTTTATATTTATTCGGGTTATGCAGGTAATCGACAACTTCGGAAAGGTTCTCCTTCGCTTCGTCCTCGCCCGCAACGTCCGCAAACTTAATGCCGTCCGAAGACTGCACATACACCTTCGCACTGCTCTTGCCCATGTCGAACTTCATGGCGTTCGGGCCGCCCATTTTCTTCATGAGCTGCCGCGACAAAAGCTGTCCCAGCACCACAAAGAGCACAACCGGCAGCACCCAGCTCACGATAAAGCTCATCAGCGGGGACATCTGCTCCACAATCTCGCCGGAAAACTCCGCGCCGGAATCGTAAAGGCGCTGTACAAGGCCGTCGTCATTCAAAAGGCCGGTTTTATAAATTTTGCTCTTGTCCTTATTTGTGAACAAAATCTGGTTGTCTTCAATCTCCACCTGACCGATTTCTTTGTTCTCCGTCATCTTGATGAACGTGCCATAGTCCACTTCCTCCACCTGGTGCTGTGTAATCAGTGGCATCACCAGCATGTTTAAAAGCAGCAAAACGACCATCGCAATGCCGTAATAAAAAACAAGCGGCTTTTTCGGTGTTTTCACTTCGTTCATGTTCTCTCTCCTCTCGCGCGCGATTAAAATAGGCGCGATGTTATTTTAGCCTATTCTATGCGTTTTTTGGCGGAAAGTCAATCTCAAAATTTCCAACTTTTCGTGAACAAATCATGAAAGCACGCGGATATTCTCCTGCACCGTTCCCGCGGGCAGCGCTCCTCTCCGGTCATAATAAGTCGCTTCTCGGCAAGGCCGGCAAAAACTCCCGAGAAACCATCGTCCTTGCCACAAAACAGCACCGCCCGGGTTGACACTTCACCCCGGCGGTGCTATGCTTTTTCCAAATTTACGATTTGTATTTGCGCTTTTAGGGGGTATTTTCATGAGCACTGTTTTGATTCGTGACGCCAAGCTTTCCGACGCACCGCGCCTGCTGGAAATTTACAGCTATTACGTAAAAAACACCGCCATCACCTTTGAGTACAATGTGCCGTCGCTCGAAGAATTCCGACACCGCATGAAAAACATCACGCTGCGCTACCCGTACATCGTCCTCGAAGCGGACGGCAAGGTCATGGGCTACGCCTACGCGGGCTCATTCATCGGCCGCGCCGCCTACGATTGGTCATGCGAAATGACCGTTTACCTTGACCGCACCGCCAAAAAACCTGGGCTTCGGCAGAAAGATCTACGAAGCCATGGAGCAGCGCCTCAAAGATATGGGCATTTTAAACCTTTACGCCTGCATCGGCTATATCGACAAGGAGGACGAGTACTTAAACCACAACAGTGCCGATTTTCACGCTCACCTCGGCTACAAAACGGTCGGCACGTTCAAAAAACTGCGGCTATAAATTCGGCCGCTGGTACGACATGATCTGGATGGAAAAGTGCATCGGCACGCACACCGATACCCCTGCCCCCGTCCGCTTCTTGACCGATGCACCCGACCCAAACGCGCATTGATTTTATGCACCCCATACCTTACCGCATGGCAAGCAGCGCTGCGGACTTCTTCAATCTTGTTTTCGCGCGGTTTGCGCAGGCGGAAAGCTCCGCGGCGGCGCGGCAATCGTCCATTTTTAAAACTGCGTTCCAAGCGTAAGAGGGCCTTTTCGTCCCACTCTGCCTTGTTCTGCGCCGCAGCGCCCAGAAGCGTCATCGCATCCAGATAAACCTTTTCGGGCGTGCGCAGGCGGCGCAGTGTCTTTAAAAGCGTTTTGCAGTCCATCTGGCCCTCGCTCTGCTTGTGTGCAAAGGCGAAAAGCTCGTCCGGGCGGTCGTGCAGCGTCTCGTACACAGCCTGCACCATGCCGGCGCTCATCATCTCGCTCACCACCTCGCGCTCCGTGTTTTCTTCACCCGCAAGACTCGCGCCAAGCGCCATGCTGCCGTCTTCGCCCTCGAGCTCACGGTCTAAGCTGTCCGGCACGGCTTTTTTAAAGCAATCGCCGAGGATATTATTCATCACATACGCGAACAGCGTCGGGATAAAATGCGCCTCCCCCTTTTTGAAAAATAAATCAAGGCGCACTGCGCCCTTGTTTTCGCCCTTTGTAATGGGGCTCATCAGGCCGATGAACGTCTCGTGCGTGTATTCGGTCTGCGCCGTCTCTGCTTCGCCGCCGCAAAAAGCGCACAGTGCGCGCAGCTTTACGCCCGCCGCAGCACTGCCCAAAACGTCCTTTAAAAGAAACGCATACAGGGTTTCCTGAAAGCGTGCGGAAAGGGCCGCGTCCGCCCACAACACAGCAACGCTGTTTTTTCCGCTTTCGTACACTTCCTTTAAAACCGCGCGGAACGCTGTTTCCTCCGCGCTCTTTTCAAATACCTTCGCTGCCATATCCGTTCCTCCTTAAAGCGTTTTTCTTGTGCTTTAAGGATAAAAACGGTTCTCGGTACTATCCCGAAACGGTCTCGATTTTTCTCGATTTTCGCCGAACAGCGTTGAAGAACCGCACATTCAATGCTATAATCGGGTTATCCATAAAAAAGGAGGAAACGCGGTGGACGAGCTTTATAAAATCCAAAACGTCACGTATAACGCCACGGGCGGTACTTTAAAAAACGATAAAGCGGTCATCGACCTCACCGCACAGCAAAACCGCCTGCTGCGCTACCTTGTCTTAAACGCCGGGCAAACGCTCACAAAAGAGCAAATCACCGCGCATGTGTGGGGGTATGATGTCGATTCGGACGTCAGCAACCTCATTTACGATACCGTCTCCGCCGTGCGCCGCCTGCTGAAAAAAGCCGGGCTAAACGGCGCCGTCACCACCAAAACCGGCATCGGCTACGCGTTTACGGAAAGCGTCGAAAGAATCAAACCCACAGCCGCCAAAACCGAAGAAACATGCGAAAGCCTGCCGCCCGTTTTTGCGGAAAGCGCCCCGAAGTTCACGCTCGATACGGTCTATCTGCTGCTTATGGGCGACAGTATGTATAAAAAAGCGTGGTTTTTGCAGTCCGTCGGCTATATCGAAAAGCTTCCGCCGCTCAGCTTGGAGCCCGGCTCAGCCGACACCGTCGCCGAGGACGCGTTTTACAGCTGGATTTTACCCGAAAGCATCTGGGCGCGCATTTTGTGCACATACCCCGAAGAAAGCGACCGCAGAGCGTTGTATGGCGGCGAAGGTACAAGCGAACTGCTCCTCGACTTAAAGCAGGATTTTCAAAACGACAGCGGCTGGCGTGGGCGTGAGCTTACACGAAACTGCAAAACGTATTTGGAGCGTATGCTGATTCCGAGCGTGATTGAGACCACACTCGGCGCCGTGCTGCAAAATTCGCCGCAGCTAAGCGAGCTTTACCACCTGTGGCAACGGTGCAGCGAAGAAAACAACGTTCATCGCGGCGTCGCACTCGTCATCCTCTGCGCCCTGCTCGGCGAGCGGAATTTCAAAATGCTTGCGGAAACCTGCGATGTCATTGAACTGCTGAATGAAAATTTCTGACCGCAATCGCCGAATAAAGTTTTTGATCGACCTTTTTTCAAAAAGGTCGTGGGGTCTCGGGGCAATGCCCTGAGTCGCCATTCGCAAATGGCGAAACCCTTTTGTCTCCAAAAAATCAGGAGGGGAAAACGGAACAGTCCGGTGGACTGTTCCGTTTAGGGGAACCCTATTAAGGGGTTCCCCTAACGGCTCTCCCAGAGCCGTTCAAAAAACAAACTAACCCATATAAAAAGAGGTGCAAAGCCACATGGAAACCCCTGTTAAACCTATCGCCCCAAACACACCGCATATCTGCTCCGCCGCAGAAGCGCTCGCTTTGCTCAGAAAGCACGGCGGGCACGGCAACGCCGCGTTCATGCGCAGCCTTGCGGATGCCGTCTCGGATGAAAACAACCACATCACCGGCACTGTCGGCGATTTCAACAACCTCATCGACCGCTTTGAGGCGCTCGGCGATTATTTCGACGCTTTGCGCGTGTGTGATTTTGCACTTAAAATCTATCCCCGCAGCGCAACGTTGCTCGCCATCACGCTCAATACCTGCGCCCGCAGCGGCGCGGACGGCGAAACCTATCTTGCCGCAGCCGAAAGCCTCGGGCGCGAAAACTGGAACGAACCGCGGCTTTTTAAAGACGCCGCCGAGTATTGCCGCACCCGCGCCTTGTGCTGCCCGCCGGAGCAGACCGAATCGTATTTTGAAAAAGCTCTCTCCGTCTGCCGCGATTTTCAGCGTATTTTCCCGCTTGATGAGCGTGGTTACATGAAAGAAGCCACCGTGCTGCTCGACAAAAACCGCATCGCAGACGCCGAAAACGTCCTGCGCCGCGTCATTTTTGAGAAAATCACCGCAACGGCCGCCCGCAGCCCTTAAACGCCGCAAACTGCTGCAAGCTGTACCTTACGGAAATTCTGAAGAAAAGCCTTGAATACGACCTCATCCTGCGCATTGCACAAAAGGGACTTTCGTTCTCTGCCGCCGAGCAGAATTCCGAGCACATGGGCTACTTCAGCTACCGTCTGGCGCTCGCCAAAACAGCGCTCGTCATTGAAAGCGATTACCGCAATAAGGCCGATATTGAAGAAGCGCTCACGTGCTGCCAGCGCGCGTTCGACCTTGTGACGTTCCAAAGCTACGCGGATGATTTAAAGCGCTGCTACGTACAGCTGTGCGAAAACCCGCAGAATCCCATCGACCTCAAAACGCACCGCCTTGTAAAGCACGTTTTTAAACATCGCAGAGACCGCTTCCGCACCGACACAAAACTAAATTTGAGCTTTAAAATGCCTTGTTCTGTGAAAAGAACAGGGCATTTTTCTTTTGTGCGCTCAAAATTTCGTATGCGCCGTTCGTAGTAAAGGTGAAAACAAACGGATCTAAGGAGGTTTTTACTTTGCCTACACAAAACAGCACCCAAACCTACGAAATGCTCAAAACATATTTGGATGAGACCGCGGACAGCTTTGAAAAGCTCGACGAGGAACCCGGTTTTTTTGTACCGCAAAACGGACGGCCGCACCTCGCTCGTTTTTTTGCGCCCGCGTGGATAAAGAGCTCGGCTTTCTGCTTTTAAGCGCCTACCCCGGCATTTTAGTCCGCACGTCTTACGTGCCGATGGCCGCCGATTACTGCCAGCGCATCACGCCGGAGGTCGGCGTCGTGTGTGTAGAGTCCAATTTATGCGAGGTCTATTACCGCACGGAGGTCGCCTTTGAGCACGCGCCCGTCTCCCGCGCCACACTGGAGCTTTTGGAGCGCACCGCGTTCGCCGCACTCACGCCGCACATCAGCGCTCTGCGTTCGCTCAGCGCGGGCGTACTGCCGGAGGCGCTCCCGGAGCCGCAGGAGATCCACATTCCGTCTCCCCGTCCCGTCCCACGCGGAGGATTTTCTGCCCCTCATGGAGGAATATTTTCAAAAAAACCGCACTTTACCGTGCTTGCAAAACCATGCGCCCGATGAAACCCGGCGCGTGCTCCTCTACGAGTTTCTGGCCGCGCACCGCCGCTGGAAGCTGCACGTCACCTTAAATGATGAGTAAGACCTTTTTCATCCTGCGCCTGTTCCCCGGTCGCAACGCCCTGTTTTTGATCCACGCTACCTGCACGCCGCCGCGCAGATCTGCAACGCGGAAAACGATTCCGTAAAGTCCGGCGCACTCTTCGTCGGCCGCCGCCCGGAGGGTCTGTGCGCAAAAATGGCTCTTTCCGCACTGGAAGTTCCTACATCACTCGAAGAAACGCTGTATTCCGCCGTTTCCATCCTCGTTTCGCTTTTGTATAGCCGCGAAGCAGAGCTGCAAAAAGCCGCCGCAGGCGTGATTTTTCCGACAGGGCTCGATGCTGAGAAGCTAAAGTCCTCCGCGTCAGACCGCAAAAAACGGCTTGAAGACGCGCAACGCTTTTTGGCCATGACCGCCCGCCCAAAGCCGCTTGACCCCGCGTCTGCCGAAAAAGAATTCGATGCCCTGTTCGGCGGCGACATCGCCGAGACCGATGACGACGACCCGAACCGTTCCGATAAGGAGGCTCTTATGCCGGATTATTACATTGCCGAAGACGGCACCATCCACGACCGCGAAGCCGAGCACCGCAGCCGCACACAGCACACCGCAGCCCCCGCCGTTGCCGATACCACCGCCGAAGACACCCCCGAAGTCAGCTTTGCGCGCCAATTCGTTTACTGGCTTTTCGCGCTTTCCGCTTCCGTCTTTGCTGCTGTTTGCGTGTTTCATGAGATGCAGGCAGCGTTCACCCCGCCCGCACACCTCGATTTTTTGGAGGACTACGTACAGCAGTTCGTGTTTGAGCACGCCAAAGCGCTCGTTATCACCCTAACCGTATTCTGCATCTATCTTTACGGCAAAACGGGCGCGAAAAAGCACCGCTATAACGTGCTTGCCTACCTCTGCACCGTCTCCATCTGCTGCTTTGCGCCGCCCGCCGCCGTGTTCGTACTCATGGCCGCGCCCATCCTTATGGCGCTCGCGCTTGCCGTGCTCGTGCTCGGCATCATCGGGCTCGTCAAAATGGCGTTCGGCTAAATTTTTCGAAAAGGAGTTTTCCCATGAATGCACCGTTTTCCGCCGTTTTCCGCACGTTAAACGGCACCGCCGCTTCGCTTTCCGCGCTGCATGAAACGCTCCGCCGCATGGAAGCGGAGACCCGCACCGCGCTGCGCCTGAACGACCAAAACAGAGAACGCCGCGTCTGCGCCGTACAGGACGCAACCGACGAGCTTTTAGAAGACTTCGCGCACGAGTACGATACACTTAAAGGCGATGCCGAAAGCCTGCTTTCCGCCGCCGAGATTGCGATGAACGACATTCTCGACCCGCACTTTCACCGCATGCAGCCGCAGTATTTTTCCGCCGCCATGCAAAAGCCGTACAACACCGCAAACGTGCGCGCGGAAGCACTCATTGCACGCATGCAAAAAGCGCTTTCCGCCATTCAAGCCGGCGCAAAGAAAATCAAAAACGCGTTTTTGCTGCCGGACGCCGCGGGGCTCATCGGCTCCGTTTCTCCGGATTTCCGCAAATCGCTCTACATGCCCATCCTCGACGCCTACGCGCACATGCGCCGCTGCGCGGAGGCCATAGAAAACGCGCCCGCGTTTACCGAAAAACCGCCCGCGCCCACGCTGTCTGCACGCGCAAAACGCGGCAGATTGAAGCCGAATGTACCAATCTCCGCGCGGAGATTCTGCAAAAATTAAAGGCCGATACCGGAGCTGCAATTACCCGCACAAACGCTGTGCTCTGCACACCGCCAAGCGCTGCAATTTTCGCCGAAAACGCCGGACATGCCCCGCTTTTCCTCGGCACGCTGCGCCTTGCGCTCCCCTCCGGCAAAATGTTTACAGCGCCGCTTACCTGTACAAAGCTCGACCGCAGCGTGCTGTTTTTAACGGATAACACCGCCCCGCACGCGCTCTTTTGCAGTTTGGCGCTCGATCTGCTTAAAAGCGATCCTGCCGCCGTCGTGCACCTTGCAGATCCCGCCCACTGCGGCAATGCGTACAAAGACGTTTTCGCCGCGTTTACGCCGAGCCGCCGCGCGGAAATCTGGTGCAGCACGCAGGAATTTACCCGTGGCACAGAAGCCTTGTGTCACGCCGCCGCAGAAAATGCACCAAATGCCATGCACTACGTTTTCATCGAAAACATGGAGCAGAATATCCCGGAGCAGACGCTGGAAGACCTTATTCGGCTCATGCGCGCCAACACCTGCGTGCGCGTGCTCGTTTCCGTGCGCAAGGCAATCTCCCTGCCGCACGGTTTTCAACAGAAATTTCCCGCGCTCGTGCAAAACGCCGCGTGCTGCACCGCAAAAAACGGTGGAATTTACATCTCCGAAGACGTTTTCACCGTCCCGCCGGAGGATCTCCCCACCCGCCGCGCAGCAGCGCTTTCCGCCGTCACCGCGCAGATGAAAAAAGCCGCCGTGCTGCCCCTCAACGCCCGTCTGCCGCATGCCGAAAGCTGGCAGAAAAAGAGCAGCGAAGCGGGCATTTTCCTTCCCATCGGCCAGAGCGATGTCACCCGTCAGCCCGTCACGCTTGCGTTTACGGAAGAAAAGCCGTATGCGCTCGTCATCGGTGACGTAAACTCCGGTAAAAGCGCACTTCTGCACACCGTTGCCCTACAAATTTTCGCAAACTACACGCCGGACGAAGTAAAGCTCGCCATTGCCGATTTCAAAGAGGGCGCGGAGTTCGCGCTTTACGGCGCATCGCGCCTGCCCGCGGTCGAAGCCGTCGTTGAAAACGAGGACCCCGATTGCGCCGCGTCCTTTCTTCGGTACTACGTCTCGGAGCTGCACCGCCGCCAAAGCTGCTTTACGGCGCTTTCCGCCGATACCGGCCGCCTCATCCGCAAGTATGAGACCTACCGCGCCGTGCAGCGCGAAACGGGTGCGGTGTCCGAAATTCTGCCGCGCATTTTGCTTATGATTGACGAATACCAGTCGCTTTTTGAGGGCAACACAGAGACTGCCGCGCTTTTAAGCGAGCTTGTCCGCAAAGGGCGCACCTACGGCGTACATCTCATCATGGCGAGCCAGCGCGGCGTAAGCGAAAGCGCGCGCAACACGTTCACGGCCGAGCTGAAGGACCACTTTCCCACACGCCTTGTTTTCCGCTGCCCGCCTGCCGCCGCCCGCCGCCTTTTCAGCGACCGCGCGGTCGATACCGGGCGCGAAAACACCGGCATTGCGGCTGCCGTGCTGCTGAAAACCGGCCATGCGCTTTTAAACGACGAAGCGGGACAAACCGAGCGCGCCACCGTCTCCGTGCAATGCTTTTTACGCCGGGGATGACCTCATCGAGCGCATGTGCAGCCTGCTGCCACACGTAAACGGCACGGGCGAAACCGCGTGGCTGCGGTATAACGCCGCCTCCCGTGCTGCACCGAGCGCACTCCCGCACGGCGAAGTCACCTTCGGCGACTCCGTATGCCTGCATAAGGACCGCACCGCTTCCGATGCGGATAGCTTAAAAGACGACGGCTTTGTCTCGTTTACACCGAACGGCACGCACATTCTGTGCACGGGCAGCGACCTGCGCGTGCCGGCCTCTGTGCTGTGCAGCGCCGCGCGGTTTGCGGAACAGGAAGGGCTTTCGCTGCATGTTTTCTGCGTGGAAAGTCACCCGCTACTGCGGCTTTGCCCGGAAACCGCCACGGTTTATACCACGCTTGCCGCACAGAGAGAAGCGCTTTCCCGTCAGCTTCGGGAAGGTCAAAATCGCGCCGTCAACGTGTTTTTGGAGATGAGCGCGGAAAAAGAATTCACCCAGCCGCTCGGCACACTGCGCCCCTCCGCGGACGCGGCGCTTCTCAAAAACGCCGTCGCACACAGCCGCCTTTCCGTCGTGTTTGAGCGCCGGTGCAAAATCGTGCGCAGCGAGCTGCCCCAGCTTTTGGCGCTTGCGCCCATCCACATTACAGCCGTCGGCGACAGCGAAAATCTGCGTGCCGCCCTGCCCGATACCGCCCGCATTACAGCAACAGCCTTTGACGTCCCGCAAAAGGACAGCATCCACGCGTATTACTGTAATCGGGATACGGAAAAATGGGGTAAGATCGTGCTGTTTCAGCCCTTTTCCCCTTGTCAAGGACATCTTTTCAAATCTCCTTGAGGTGTCGCAAAAAGCAGACACCTGCTCTTTAAAACCTCGTTTTCCGAAAAAATCTTTGAATGTTCGATTGACAAATTACGAACATTTGTTTATAATACGAGATAGCAAAGAAACAAACGTTCGTAAAGCGCTGATATGCCGCACAGAACCGTCTGTACCATGCATCAACGCACAAGCGAAACTCGGATGGGGGTATTTTTATGATTCTGTTTCTCTTTAGTATTGCCGTTTCCTGCCTGTTGATCGCGCTTGCACAGGGTGCGGTTTTCTTGATCTCTCTTGTAACGAAATCTGCGCACCGCGCGAAAAGCACCTCCGTGCGCCGCAGCGTGCAGAATTTTACGGGGCTGCCGAACCGCGAAGAAGTAAAGAACATATATTCCCTTTCAGACCAGTTTGCAGACCGCCTGCGAGAGGTCGTGCAGTCTTGACCGATACAGAATTTAACGCCGTGAAGGCGTTTTTATCCGCCTACCGCTACACGGAGCTCGACCTCCGTGTACGCAGGGCGGAGCTCACCCGGCTGACAGCGCGCAAAGAAGCGCTGATTTTGGAAGGAAATACCGACCTTCTTTTTCACTTAGAGCACGCGATATGCGCAGCAAAAGACGCCATACGCGTGCTTTGCACAAGGCAGGCAGAAATTGAAGCCGCTATAGACACGGTGGAAAGTGCCGCTTTGCGTGAGATTTTGACACAGCACTACATCTGTGCGCTCGACCTCAAAGAGATTGCGGAGCGCATGCACTACTCGGACCGCCACATGCGGCGGCTGCACCGAAAGGCGATTGAAAGCGTTTCACTTTCCGCCGTTTCACCCTTTAAAAAGCGGGGATCCTCCCCGCGCACACTTCCCCTTGTCAAAAGAATTTGAGACTGCCGCGGCAAAGTCGTGGGGTCTCTTTTCTTTTCCTGAATTTCGGCATCTGCTCCGCACGGCAGACGCCGCCCGTTTTGCCGTGCCGCACCGCGGTGAAAACGGAGACTTTGAAAAGGAGTTTATTTGAAATTTATGAAACCGACTATGTTAAAAACCGCTTTTACCGTGGTGTTGGCAGGGCTTTCCTCGTACTTTGGTATGCTGACGCAGCCGCTTTTGGTGTTGTTTTTTGCCATGGTACTCGATTACCTCACCGGCATGACAAAAGCCTATATTTTCTCACAGCTCAGCTCGCGCATCGGCGTGAAGGGTATTCTCAAAAAGCTTTGCTATATGGCCATGGTCGCCGTAGGCGCGGCGGTGGATTACCTGCTGCACGGCGCACTGAAGCAGGCAGGCATCGACCTGCACATCGAGCTTTTCTGCGGCCTGCTCGTCACCGTTTGGCTCATCATCAACGAGCTCATCTCGGTGCTGGAAAACTTAGCCGCCATCGGTGTGCCGGGCTTTCCTCGCCTCAATCGATTACTTTCTCGCCTGAAAAGCACCGTGAACGAAAAGGAAGACGAACATGACACATGAAATGAGATTGAAAAACTGCAATGCCTATAATGTCGAGGCCCCTTTGAGCCTTGGCACAAAGGGCAGCAAGGTCAAAATCCGGGGCGTAAAAGCGTAAGGAGGAGCTATGGTACCGATCAGAGAAAATCTTGTGCCAAAGGACAAATATGCCATTAAATGCCCGTACACCCGCACACCGACGCGCGTTGTCATCCACAACACGGCGAACGATGCGCCCGCCGCAAATGAGATCTCCTACATGCGGTATAACGACCTTGAGATCTCGTTTCACTACGCGGTGGACGATGTAAACATTGTGCAGGGCATCCCGGAAAACCGCAACGCGTGGGCAAGCGGCGACGGGCACGGCAAGGGCAACATGGAGGGCATCCATATTGAAATTTGTTATTCCAAATCGGGCGGTGAAAAGTTCGATAAGGCCGAGCAGAACGCAGCCGAGTTCACCGCGAGTTTGCTCAAAAAGTACGGCTGGGGCATCGATAAGATGACAAAGCACCGGGACTATGACGGCAAGTACTGCCCGCACAGGACGCTCGACCGCGGCTGGCAGCGCTTTTTGAGCATGGTGAAACGCTATATGGAGCCGGCAAAAACGCCCGTCGCGAGCAAGTTTACCCCCTATCTCATCCGCAAAAATTGCCGCGATGCGCTCAACATCCGCAAGGGTCCGAGCACGAACTACGGCATTTTAGGGCAGATCAAAGATACGCTGCGCTACACAATCGTTGAAGAGCGCAGCGGCCCCGGCTCCCATAAAGGCTGGGGCCGTCTCAAAGCCGGAGGCTGGATCGCGATGGACTGGGTGAAGAAAGCTTAAACTCATTGCAGTGCACAAATTATACATTTCAAATGTGACGTTATGCGCTGCAATGGCAGATTTACTCGAACGAAAGTGGGCACTCTTTTCCCCTCTGCCGCTTATACTGGGGTTAGGTAAAAGGAGGGACTTTATGGACAGAGACGTCAAGCGGAACATAGCGGAGAACGCGCCGATTGAAAATCCGCCGGAGGGCGGCGCGGGGCGCGATCCTTTGCAGGATCTCTCACCCGAGGCGTGCACGTTTGAGGTGTTTCAACAGCTAAATTCCAAAACGGGCACGCTGCGCGTGCAGGCGTATGCGGGACAGCGGACATTCCCCGTCCCCGGCGCTTCGGTACTTGTGACGCACGACTTTGCGGACGGCACGCGGCGGTTTTCTGCCGGGATGACGGACGAGAGCGGTGTTTTCGGCGACATTTTGCTGCCCGCGCCGAATAACGCGTTGGCGCAGTCGCCGACGGGCGAGATGCCGTATGCGCTTTACGATATACGCGTGAGCCACCCGGGATGCCGCACGGAAATTTACCGCGCGGTGCCTGTTTTCCCCGGTGTGACGTCGATACAGCCGGTGCAGTTTTTGGCGGTCGGTGAGAGGTGATGCTATGCCGAACAATATAGACACGCCCGTTGTGCCGGAATACATCACGGTGCACCTTGGGCTGCCGGACCAACCGGCCGAGAATGTGCGCGTACCGTTTGTGGCGTACATTAAAAACGTTGCTTCGAGCGAGATCTACCCGAACTGGCCGGAAAGCGCGATACATGCGAATATTCTGGCGCAGATTTCTTACGCAATGAACCGCATTTACACGGAGTATTACCGCAGCCGCGGGTATGACTTTGACATCACCTCGACAACGCAGTACGATCAGAAGTTTATTTTGAACCGCGATATTTTTGAAAACATCTCGCAGATCGTCGATCATATTTTCAACGATTACGTCGTAAAGCAAGGCACGGTGCAGCCGTATTTTACGCAGTACTGCAACGGCACGACCTCGACATGCCCGGGGCTTTCGCAGTGGGGCACGGTGGGATTAGCGCGGCAGGGGCTTGTGCCGTATGAGATTTTACAGCGTTTCTACGGCGATGACATCAACATTGTGTTCAACGCACCTGTTGGGAACAACGAGGAATCATACCCCGGCGTGGCGTTAAGACTTGGGAGCATCGTCGAAAGTGTGCGCGTGCTGCAAAGGGAGCTGAACCGCATCGGCGACAATTACCCGGCGATTCCGCGCATTCCGCAGATCAGCGTGTATTACGACCTGCCGACCGAAAATGCGGTGCGGGCGTTCCAGAAAATTTTCAATTTAACGCCCGACGGCGTGGTTGGTAAGGCGACATGGTACAAAATCAAGCTCATATACAGCGGCATCAAGCAATTAAACGAGCTGATGAGCGAGGGCATCACGCCCGAGGATGCCGAGCGATTCTACCCGCCGGAGCTGAAAGAGGGAGACAGCGGCAAGGCGGTAGAACAGATGCAGAACTTACTGACGATCATTGCGTATTTTGACAATTCCATTCCCCTGCCCGCGATGAACGGCGTATTTGACGCACGGACGAAAAATTCGCTCATGGCCTTCCAAACGCAGTACGGACTGGAGCCGACGGGCGTACTCAACCGGCAAAGCGCGAATATGCTTCTTTCCGTTTACCGCGACACGCGGGCGATGGCGACGGAAAACGGGAAGTCCGTAAGTCGTCTTATCTACCCCGGGCGGGCAATCCTCAGGGGACGCACAGGCGCGGATGTGGAAGATTTGCAATCGCTCATTAACCGCGCAGCGGCACAAAACGCATTTATCCCGCAGGTCGCGGAAGACGGGATCTTCGGCGAAGCAACGGAGAATGCCGTGAAGGCCGTGCAGGCGCACGAAGGGTTAGACGTGAACGGCATCGTAGGGCCGCTGACATGGCAGGCTTTGCTGCGGCTTAGCGGGCTTTCTCCGTAGTGACAAAATGAAAAAGCACGCAGGAATTCAAGCCTGCGTGCTTTTATTTTGCCCTAATTATTACTCTTTGCCGATAAAGATGTATTCACGGATGAGGATGAGGATGCCGCAGAGGGTGAGGGCGGCACTGACGATGAACAGTGCTAAGATCCAGGAATCGAACAGCGCGGTGCCGTAGCGGCCGAGGTTTGTCCGCCATTCCGTGAGCGTCTGCGCGTAAAGACCCGCGCCGACGAGCGTTGCATTGAGCGAGATGATGCCGAAAATGAGCAGGAACCAGCCGAAATGCATGCGCATGCTTTGGCGCTTCATTCGCTTTTCTGCGGCGCGCTGTTCCGTTTCTCTGTTGTTTTCGGCGGAGGCTGCGCTTTGCGGGGCTTCGTCAATATCCAATAATAAATAATCGGTCGTGACATGGAAAATGCGGCTTAGCTGAATAACCTTTTCGGTATCCGGCACGGCTTCACCGGTTTCCCAAAGTTAAAGATATGGATACAGGTTAATCAATTTTGCCGATAAAGCGGTAGTAAATCTCAATCTCCTGATCTCGCATCCCATCCGCACTTTTAATGGCCTCGTGAATGACGATTTTTTCAATCAGGGTATTGAGAAGTTCAGCGGTCAGTTCTGTGGGATTGGCGTACTGCTTGATGAGAGCGACCCACTTTTCGGCATCCAGAGCAGTTTGCTGCTCTGCGGTCAGTTCCGCTTGCAGGCGGCTGATTTTTTCCTCCAGCTCCAGCTGTTCTGCCTGGTACTTTTTCGTCAGCAGATTGAAGTTATATTCGGTGATGCGTCCGGCAGACCAGTCCTCGTACATTCGGACGAATTTTCCGTCCACTTCTGCCTTGCGCTTTTCCGCCCGTTTCAGCTCAGATTCCTGACGCTTGGCGGCGGTTATGCGTTCCCGGTCACCGTTTTTCAAAATCTGCTGCAAGAGTTTTTCTTCGCTCATCTGCGCCCGATGGGACCAATACTGGATTCTGGACAGTACATAGACATAGAGCGTATCATAGCGGATATAATGCGCCGAGCATTGTGTACCCATCTGTCCGTATTGGCTGCAAGTGAAGTGGCTGTACGGCGTTTTGTTCTGCCGGTTCGTGCCGAAGCGCATAGACCAGCCACAATCTGCACATTTTACAAGACCGGCGAAAATCTGCGTTGTGGCATCCTTCTGCTGCCGTCTGCGGCTGGCAATCTGCTTTTGCACCTGCTCAAACACATCCCGGCTGATGATCGCCTCATGGGTATTTTCCACCCGAATCCATTCTTCTTTCGGCTTACGAACCTTTTTCTTGTTTTTATAAGAGATATTGGTCTGCTTATTGTGTACGCTGTTGCCAATGTAGGTTTCATCTTGCAGAATACTTTTGACCTGAGCAATCGTCCACGCATAGGATTTTTCTTCCGGCGCATTAGCATAGATATTGGCGAAAGTTCCATACCGCTGATAATTGAGCCAGCCCGCAGTCGGGATTTTTTCTGCAATCAGGGTCTTGGTGATCTTCGCTGCACCTGCTCCATGAAACGCAAGGTCAAAGATTTTCTCGATGATCCAGCGGGTTTCTTCGTCTATGGCCAAAGTGTTTTTGACTTCGGGATGGCGGATGTATCCCAGCGGCGCATAGGCAAAAGTGCGTTCTCCGGCAGCAAATTTAGCACGGAGTGCCGTTTTCACCTTGCGACTGGTATCCTTTGCGAACCATTCGTTAAAAAGGTTCTTGAACGGCACAAAGTCCGAAAGTCCTTTTTCGGTGTCCTCATTTTCAGCCACAGCAATGTAGCGAATCTGCTTTTCCGGGAACACAAATTCCAGATAGTAGTCCATCATCACGTGTTCACGGCCAAAGCGGCTGAGGTCTTTGGTAACAATGCAGTTGACCTTTCCGGCCTCCACATCATCCATCATCCGCTGAAAGCTGGGACGCTCAAAGTTCGTTCCGCTCCATCCGTCATCGACATATTCGCCATACACCGAAAGACCATGTTCCTTTGCGTACTGCTGCAAAATGGTGCGCTGGGTCTCGATACTCACGCTGTCGCCATAGTTTTCGTCGTCACGGCTGAGACGCATATAGAGTGCGGTATTGTAAGGTTGTTTCACGGTAAAAATCCTCCTTCTAATCGAAACAACCCACGCTTACAATACTTCTGCTTTTATTATACCGTAAGCGTGGGTGTGGTTCAACGACATTTTGTTGTGGAATGGGTTTATCCAGCGTTGCGGGCGGCATACTGGACCACATTTTCAATCAGCTTGTCCATGGGCTTTCCTGACTGGGAGAAATGCTCGGATACCCGAATCCGGGTATTGCCGCAGTAAAAGTATTGAATGCCATCCGGCTCTGTGACATAGACCGAGGTGTTTTCCAGTGTCGGTTCGGGTTCATCCTCCCAGCTGTGCCATTCTTCCAGAGTTTCCAAGGGCGGCTCAAAAATCGGTTCAAAGCAGGATTCAATGTCGATATAACCATAGTCGGGTTCGCTCATAAAATCTTTGTGTTTTCTCATGCAGTTTCCTCCATCAATTAAAGTTCCATTTCGTGCGACTTGCGGTGGGAAGGTTGATCGTGCTGCCTTGTTTGCCGGGTCCGGGTTAAAATGGCGTCAAGAAAAGCCCGCACCTTTTCGGGTGCGAGCTTGACAGCGTCCAGATATGGCTGGACTTCCTTTTTCAGTTCTTGGTACTTGTCATAAATCTTTTCATACCGCTGTTTCCAGACAGCGGCACTCTTTTGCGCTTGTTGCAGACTATCTTCCAAACGGCTGTTTTCCGCCTTGGCAAGAATCCCATTGACCGCATAATCCTTGAGCGTACTGCACTCGGATGGGGTCAGAGTGATATTGCCGGTGATCGTCTTTTTCCCCATAGAGCGGATTTCCTGTACGGTCAGGGCGGCAGTGCGCTGTTCTTTGGTCTGCTTTTGCAGGGATTGCAGCTCCTTCTGCTTTTTCTCAACGGCAGCCTGTGCGGTGCCCAGCGCCTGTTCTGTCTGAGCGATTTGGGCGGTCACATCTTCCAGCCGCTGCTGCTCCTGTGCCACCTTGAACTGGGTCACCGTCAGATGTTCTTCAGTGCTGCCACGCTCTCCACGCTCCACATCGGTATATCCGGCAGCTTTCATATAGTTGAAGAAATCGTCTTGCAGGACACTGTACGATGTCCGCAGGACTTTCTTGCCCTTGGAGGTCAAAATCGGATTGCCCTGCTCATCCAGAGCAACTTTTGACTCCCACTTTTTGCTCCGGCTGACCTGCATGATCGTTTCCTTGACTGTACCCACAAGGGACTTATCCTTGCACCGCTTTGACCAGAGAATCTGTTTTTCCACCACCGGGATATAGACCACATGAAGGTGGTAGTGGTACACATCCTGACCCAGAGCTTCCGACATAGCCCGGTTGCGTTCATCTGCGTGCATGACGGCAGAGAGAATATACTGCTCACCGCCCACGATCTCTACGGCAGCTTTGTATGCGTCAGTGTAGAACTGCTTGGCATATTCGTAGCCGCCGTGATTGTGGAAGTAAGCGGAGTTCACATCAAAAATCAGTTCCCCGTATTTCACCGCATCGGCTTTCAGACCACGGGTGGAGATGGTCCCATCGGCAATCATCTGATCGAACATAGCGGCATAGCTGCCGGTGGGAGCCTTGAAGTGAATATTCCGGTAGGTCTGGGTGGTATCAATATCCTGGTTGGAGTAGCTGTCCTTTTCTCGTTCGTTATGCTCCTGCACCTTCGCCACATCATCGAGGGTGGGCAAGTCCTGGTTACGGGCAAAGGTCGGTCGATTCCGTCGTTTCTGGCCATAAAAACTCAGCTCCTTTCCGTTGTGCGGCAGACGGCTGGGGGGGTAACGGGGTATGCACTTCCTGCGGGTAAGTGTAATAACCCCGACTATGACACTTTCATCCCGAAGGGCTGCAAAGTGCCGTGGGCTCGTCCGAGGGGGAATGCGGCAGTCTGCGG
>ENA-OQKL01000066-OQKL01000066.1-human-gut-metagenome-genome-assembly--contig:-NODE-66-length-34509-cov-2.941656_pt1 | contig 34509 bp, 31 predicted proteins | sample MGYA00242779_ERZ504800 | MGnify/ENA primary metagenome ERZ504800 (study PRJEB26092, sample SAMD00036410) | human gut metagenome | host: Homo sapiens | study: EMG produced TPA metagenomics assembly of... | reverse complement strand
AGGTCTACGAGCGTGAAAAGACGAACAACAACGATGATCAATATCTTGAGCCATGTTATCGAATACCGCAACAACGAAAGCGGCCAGCATATTCTGCATGTGCGCATGATGACAGGCACCCTCCTGCACCGTTTGATTGAGATCACGGATAAATACCCGCTGACGGAAACGGATATCTCTATGATCGTTTCGATTTCCGCACTGCACGACATCGGTAAGATCAGCGTTCCGAAAGCAATTTTAAATAAGCCCGGCAAGCTCGACCCCGAAGAGTGGGAGATTATGAAGAATCACGCCGCCATTGGCGACGCCATGCTGTACGACCTCGGTACGCAGCAAGCCGAAACGCTGATGAATCTGGCACATGAGATCTGCCGCTGGCATCACGAGCGTTGGGACGGCCGCGGCTACCCGGACGGCCTCAAGGGCGATGAGATTCCGATTTCCGCGCAGGTCGTCGCCATGGCAGACGTGTACGACGCGCTTACAAGCGAACGCTGCTATAAAAAGGCGTTCGACCACGCGACCGCTATTAAAATGATTACAAACGGCGAATGCGGCGCCTTCAATCCGCTTTTGATACAGTGCCTTTTGGACGTGCAGGATCAGCTTTTCGAGAACATGCACACAGATCCCAGCCGGTTCGATTACCGTCAGGAAGCAAAGCGTCTTTCCGACGAAATGCTCGAGCAAAAAGAGCTTGTGCCTGATAACCGTGCGCACAGCCTGCTCATCTTCGAGCAGAAAAAGGCGGAATTCTTCGCAGAGCAGTGCGGCGGTATCCAGTTTGAATTTGACCACTGGACAAATACCGTACATCTCAAAGATTGGAATGCGCCGGTCGATCAACGAGAAAAATCCATGTATCTGACGGAATGGAACGACGTTTCGCTGCTCTCTGAAAAGGATTGGCTCGCTATGCGTGAAAAGCTGAAAGCAACAACGCCGGAAAGACCGGAAGTGAAAATGATTGTGCAGATCCCCGTTAACGGTGAATATCGCTGGCAGCGCCTTACGGTAAAATCGCTTTGGACAACTAAATACAAAAATTATGCCGGCGTGCTCGGACACTTTAAAGATATTCAGGATGAAATGGTGCGGCGCGGAGAAGATGTGCTCGAAAAGTGCACGGAAGACAGCATAGCGCATCTTTTGAAAGATTTGAGCCGCGTGTTTGAAGTGGTGCGCCTTGTTGATCCGAAAACGAATGAGAACCTTGATCTGGATAAAGACGGCAAAGTAATCACTACGCCGATACACTGCTATGAAATTTGGGGCAGAAACGAGCCGTGCGAAAACTGTATTTCTTCCCGCTCTCTGGAAGGAAAAGAGTGGATCACCAAGCTTGAAATGCGTGACAGGCAAATGTACTTCGTGCTTTCTAAACATATCAACGTCAACGGACGTACCTGCACACTGGAGATTGCTTCGCATGAAGACGAAGCGGAGTGCGCACGCTGCGGCGGCGACAACGATGCGCCAACGCGTTCTTCGTTTATGAACTTCTACCGCGATACCCTGACCGGAACGTACACGAGACTGTATCTTGAGAGTTTCCAGTCCAATTTGGAAAGCGCAGATGCCGTGGCAATCGTGGATGTTGACCTTTTTAAGCAGATTAACGATACATACGGCCACCCTGTGGGCGATGAAGCGCTGAAAACCATCGCGAATACAATCCGTTCCGGCATCCGCGGCAGCGATACGCTCATCCGCTACGGCGGGGACGAATTCCTCCTCATCTTCTCTAAGATCGGCGAAGAGGTTTTCTATGAGCGTTTAAAGCAGCTCAGACGCGTCGTGCAGGAGACAAAATTGCCGGATTACCCCGAGGTGAAGCTTGATGTCAGCCTTGGCGGCGTATACCGCGTACACCCGCTCTCCGAAGCCATTCGGCAGGCAGACCTGCGCATGTACGAAAATAAAGCGAAACACGCGAATGGAAATCATGCGGCATGCAGATAGGAATTGCAGAAAGGTGACAGATTATGAAGCTTGAAGAATTATATCAGAAAATCGGCGGCGACCTCGAAACCGTGATGAAACGCATCCCGAGTGAGGCAATGATCGGCAAGTTCGTGCGCAAATACGCAAACGACCCGACCTATAACCGGCTTACAGCAGCTGTGGAAGCCAAAAACTGGAAAGATGCTTTCCTTGCGGCGCACACCTTAAAGGGTGTGGCACAGAACCTCGGCTTCGACCGCCTGCAAAAATCGGCATCCGCTTTAACGGAGGCCGTGCGCGGCGCCGTTCCGCTGACGGACGAATCGCTTTTTGAAGAGGTCTGCAAAGATCAGAAGGAGATCGTGGAGGCCATCGAAAAGCTCGATTGAGTGGAATTTGAGCGCGATCAAAAGAATTGAGAAAAGAGACCGTATGTATTTTATGAGAAGAAAAAACCGTTCAAAAGCCTGTAAGCCGGAGTACTTTTGCGCTCCCGCTTTGGTTTCTGCACCCAAAACGATCTTCTTTTCTATGAATTGCAAGCGATATTATATGACTTAGTAAATATGCCGGTTTTATAGACCGGCTTTATTTGCGTTTGGTTCCCTGTGTAATGCGACGGAACGGTTTGGAGGAGAATAGGTCGCGCGCTGCGGCGGCAGCTTACAATAGAGGAAAAAAGGAGAATGCCGCATGAATATGTTCACAAAACTTTTGGAGACGCTCGGAAATAATTTCTGGCTTATCATCATTCTTTGCCTTGAGGTTATTCTGGCGGTTTGGCTGCTGTGCTTTGCACGCGGTAAAAGAAAAATCGTGCCGCAGAGCCGGATGGCCACAGCGTGCAGGACGTGCTCATGTGCGACTTATCTAAGCAGGATGACGAAGTATGTCTCCTGATGCGCCGTTCAGACAAAATGCCGGTCTACGAGATGGGCGATATCGAAAGTCTGCTTGGCATTTCTCTCGCACGTCTGCAGGAGGACATTGCGAGCCTTGAGCCGTGCCTGCACGACCGCAAAAGCGGTCGCAACATTTGGCGGGACTATCTCGCGTGGGACGGAAAAGAACCGATGACCGCAGAATTCCGCATGCAGAACGGCGAGTGGATCACTGTGCACGTTATGCAAAGCGGCACAAAAGGATACGACTTTTTCGCTTTTCACAAAACGACTGAAATGCACCGCCGCATACAGGGCTATGAAGAGCGCCTGATGCAGGCGGAGGAAGCCAACCAGTCGAAAACCACGTTCCTTTCCCGCATGTCGCATGAGATCCGCACGCCGATGAACGGCATCATCGGCATGCTTACGCTGGCAGAGGGCAAGCTTGAAAAACGATAACCCCGCGATGCAGTATCTTGAGAAAGTCGACGAGCTTTCCGACCACCTGCTTTCGCTCATCAACGATATTTTGGATATGTCCCGTATCGAAGCGGGCCGCGTGCAGCTTGAAAGCAAGCCGTTTAGCCTGCGCCAGCTCGCCGACCGCCTTTATGATATGTTTGCAAAGAACCTCGAAGCCCGCGGCGTGCACTACGAGGTGCGCTTTGAAGATATGACCGTCGATTACGTGATCGGCGACGAGCTGCGCATCAGTCAGGCCATCATCAATTTCCTTTCAAACGCCGTAAAATTCACAAGCGAGGGCGAGATCATCGTCACGTTCCGCCAGATGATGCGGAGTGCAGGTCATGTAGACCTCATGGTTCGCGTGCACGATACCGGCATCGGCATGGCGCCGGAATTCATCAACCGCATTTTCCGTCCGTTTGAGCAGGAAAGCATAGAAACCACGAAGCGCTACGGCGGCACCGGCCTTGGCATGGCCATCACCGACCACATTGTGCGTTTAATGGGCGGTGAAATCGTTGTCGAAAGCGAGCCGGGCAAGGGTTCCGATTTCTCCGTGTACCTGCACCTGCCCGAAGCCGAAGCGCCGGAGCAGACCGCAAAGGTCAAGGCGTTGTCCGAAGACGATGCAGAAGAGAAAATGCAGGACAGCTTCAAGGGCCGTCACATCCTCCTTGCGGAAGATAACGAAATCAACGCAATGATCGCCGTTGAGATTTTGCAGGAGATGGGTGCCGAAGTGGACGTTGCAGAAAACGGCGAGGTCGCGGTAGAACGCTTCTCTGCGCAGCCTGCCGGTCATTACGATTTCATTTTAATGGACGTGCAGATGCCGGTCATGGATGGCCGCACAGCTACACGGCATATTCGTGCGCTTAATAGGGAAGACGCGAAGACGATTCCGATCTTCGGTCTTTCCGCAGATGCTTTCGTGGAGGACGAGCGTCTCTCCAAAGAAAGCGGTATGAACAGTCATTTCTCAAAGCCGGTCGACTTTAGGCGCCTGCAAAAAGAGATCGGTGTGTTTTTGAATAAGGATAGGTGAACGCATGGATAAGAGAAAGTCCATAAAGACTGCGGCTGCGGTGCTCACCGCGGTGGCACTGTGCGTAAGCAGTGTGGCGGCGTATCAGCGGCTTGGGAATACTTATGTGCCGTCCGATCAGAAGAGAGACCTGCAAACGAATCAGGTGCTGTTTCCGGAAGATAAGGACACGCAAAACAGCGATTCCGGCACGCAGGAGGATGAAAGCGCTTACTGGGAAAAAGACCAGAGCGCCGATGCGCAGGGTCGTCCGCAGAATTCGCAGCGTGCAGATTATCTTTTTGAAGATCAGCAGGTACCCGATGCGGAAAACCAGAATTCGCTGACAATCAATAAGCCGAATACGGATACAGATACACAGCCGCCGCAGCAGAGCAATGCGCAGCAAACGACGGTGCAGCAGCCGGAAAACGGCAATACGCAGACTCCCGGCTACGACATCATCGATGATAAGGATAATGCCGATATCATTATCAATAATCCTACGCAGGTGCCGAACCCGCTGCCGTCAAACGGTGGCAACAATAATAACGGGGACAGCAATACCCCCGGCGAGGATAATAACGGCACCAACCCGGGCGGCTCCACGGCAGAGCCGGCGCGTCGGCAAACCCGACATCTGTTCCGCAGCCCACAACTTCGCCGAATGAAACGGAAGAACCGCAGCCTACCACTGCCCCGACTCCGGCACCTACACCGCGTCCGGCAGATACCGCAAAGGACCCTGTGCTCGTAAAGCCGACACCGCGCCCGGGCTCCGGCTCCGACCATATCACGAATAAACCGTATGACGAAGATCACGTACCGGGTATCAATACGGATGATACGACCGGCGAGCCGATAATCACGATTATGAAGCCATACGATTACGGTGTACCCAGCCTTTACGCCGGCCAGACCGTTTCGGCGGAGGATATTTACTGCCTGCTCGATACCTATGTGATCGGCTCCGATATGGTCACGTATTACTGGGATGCCGATGCTTACGATAAATACGTGCGCGTCACCGGCATTTCATACGATAACGGCAAAACGTGGATTAAGGATTTCCCGGTTACGCTGCCGGAAGATGTATCCGATCTGAATGTTGTGATCCGCACAGAATATCGCTTTTCGCAAAAAAGTGCATGGCGCGAGTATCTCGTGCCGTATACCGTTGAGCAAGTGCGTTTCTTCCTGCTTTCCGAGCAGATCAAAGAAGAAAACGCCACCATCGATTCGTCTGCCGTCCTTAACGAAGACCAGTACCCGACGGTCGGTTCCGAAGAAAACCTGTTCTCTTATCAGAAAACGTTCCTCGGCTTTGATGCCATGGTTTCCATGGACAAGCTTTTCCCGGGCTGGATGGAGCACGGCGAGCTTGTATCGTGGTTCTACCCCATAGAAAAGGGCCGCCACATTTTGGAGCCGGCAGATTTTGTAGATGTGCCGCAGGGCTTCGATATCGCGCTCAACTCCTACTGGATGGACCGTGATACCTATGACATAAATTTCATGTATAACACGCTCGTCTATCTTCAAACCATGAAATCCTACACGCCGCAGTATACGCGTATGGTCGATTGGTGGAAGAACGAAACAAGCGAGAACATGGCGGCACATCGCCTCTCTGTACCGCAGTATGTGCAGGCCATTGATCTCGATTGGAGCGAGAAGCTTGAGGTAGATTACCTCGAAGTGCCGGATACCGTCCTTTATATCAACAGCACCGCCGGTAACCTTTTGGTTGGCGAAGGCTATGTGGTGGACGAAAACAACCCGGTCTACGTCTCCACGGAAGACGGCATGCTGCTGAATAAGAACAGAACAGAAATCCGCGCTCTGCCGTATAAGGTAGAGGAAATCTCCGTGCCGAATACCATTCGAAGAATGGATATTCCGGCAAACAACAGCCTGAAAAGGATTCATCTGGAGGCCGAAACAGAAGAACTGCCGGATATCGATTATACATACCTCACAGACTGTGAAGTCCTCGTGCAGGACAATCTTTTCGAGCAGATGCTTTTAACCGACGGCAAAGCATTCTCGCCGGAGTCCGGCAACACGCTCGCCAAGGCTTCGGCCCCCGATACGATGTATATGGTTTCGGGCGGTATGGTGTATACCAAAGAGGGTAAGCTCGGTGCAGTCGTGGGTGCAGGCAGCAGTCTCAAGCTCACAACGGCCATCAAGAGCATCGGCGAAAACGCCTTCGCGCTGTCAAGCGACCTTGATACGCTCGTTATCCCGAAAGAAATGACGATCCTCACACTCGATAAGGATTGCTTTGCGGGAAGCAATATCAAACGCGTGCTGTGCAGTACACAGACGCAGGTGGATATGCTCTCAAAGCAGCTTGCGGATTCCGGCGCGCCGGAAGACCTTCTCCTCTCGCTGCTCACAACGACGAAAGACGGCTACGAGTATTACACCGAAGTGAACGCAAACGGGGAAAAGTCCGGCACACTGCTCTCCGTACCGGCCGACGTCACGCGCTTTGACGGTATCGTCACGGCCGATGACGGCACCGAAGTCATCATCACGACCGTCGGCACCTCCGCATTTGAAAACTGCGATTCCCTGCAATGGGCCATTCTGCCGGAAGCTGTCACCGAGATCGGCAACCGCGCGTTCTACGGCTGTGATGCTCTCGAGGGCGTCATGATCGAAACGACGGGCACGGTTATCATCGGCGATGAATTCTTTGGATAATTGCCCCTCGCTGCGCTTTGTCGGCTCCAGAGCCTACTGCGGCTACATGGTGAACGGCTACGACCCGGTTGTAAAACGATAACCATTACAGTTCTGCCTACAATAACTATTACTTCTATGTACCGACAGATAACATCGGTTACAGCAGCCATTGCACCAGCTTTACGGCAGAAAGCGGTGTGGCGGATTATGAATTGGTCGATATCGGCGGCACCTATATGCTGTATGGCATGGACGCCGGTTCGGAAGATGAAGACGGAAACAGTACACCGCCTGCACCTTGGCTTGCATTACGCTCCGGCAAAACGGTGAACAGCGAAGTCACGCTGCCAAGCACCACAGCGGAGCTTTTCAACTACGCCATGGCAGATGTAACAAGCGAAAGCGGCGCATTCACCATAAACTGGGAAGACCTTTCGGATCTCTATTACTTCGATGCGTACAGTTTATATAAATCCGATTTAAGCGGCAATGTGTCCGTCGGCTCGGAATGGAGCACGTGGACGATTCAGATGGCGCAGGGTGCGTTTGATAGCTGTGCGGGGATTACCTCTGTCACGTTTGTCGGTACGCTCGGCTCCATAGAAGCCACCGCATTTGCATATTGCTCGAACCTTGAAAAAATGGAGTTCAACTCTGTGTCGTTCTGGAACGGCGCAGCCTCCATACCACTGTATGCCTTCAACGGCTGCAACGCCCTGCGTTTGCTGCAGTTCAATTCGTATACGCCGCCGGAGCTGGAACTTTCCATGACCGGCTATGACTTCCGGTTTAATCCGAGTTGGACAGAGGAGGAAGAACTTCAAAACCTGCATATCTCCATCCCGAAAGGCTCCGAAGGGGATTTCATCAAAAAGTGGCGGTATCCATTCTTAGGCTATCTCGATATGTTGGACAAGAGCGCTTACCAGTATATGTGGGATGACGTGCAGATGAAGCTGCTAAATGAGACGATGCGCTATCCGTCCGATGAAGAGGTGGATGCTGTAATGTATGACCGTCTGCTCACGTCGGAGAACCGCATGCGCGCTTATTTCGGTATTGAAAACGCCACAGAGCCTACAGAGTATTTCCCGTACCGCGTAAATGAAGGTGCCGGGACGATCACGCTCATCGGCTCGCCGAGCAATTTGCAGAGCATTTTTGTTTCCGGCGATAATATGGGCCTGCCGTCCGGTTGGGCGTTCGACTACATCGCAGAAGGCGCGTTTTCCAATGCGAAAGCGCTTGAGAAGCTATATCTGCTCGATGACCTGGTTGGCCTCAACCAGAACATGCTGGCCGGTGTAGAGTCTGAGAATGTGACAATCTATTCCTTCATGAACAGTATACCGGAGCTTGCAGGTTTTGAAGTCGGCACACCGTTCACCTTTGGCATAGAAGACGAGAGAGTTTCGTTTATGGTCGTAGATTTTAACGGTGACGGCGAGCTGCAGGCACAGTACATTACGGCGTGGACTTTCCCGTTTGCAGGCTACCATGACTTTGCGGAAATGCGCGGTATCATCGCCAACCGGCTTTTGGAGGAAAAAGGCGAGGAGCCCACCGATGACGAGATTGAAGCCGTTATTTATGAAAAGCTGCTCACGGCAGAAAACCGTCTGCGCGGCATCATGGGTCTGGAGCTGCTCAGTGACGGCGATACCCTCACCTGCGGTGTAGAGCCTGTCAAGAAGGATGACAGCAATAAAGACACCGACACAGAGGACAAAAAAGGCGAGACCGAAAATCCGGGTAAAGCGAAAGACGCAGAACTCTCGGAAGGGACAGAAGAAAACGGATTTACCGGCAAGGACGCAGGCGGTACGGAGAACCCGGACACCAATGTGCCCGGAACGGAAGGTACTTCCACCACCGCGGGAGAAACGGAAAGCGACTCCGAGCCCGAAGAAAAAGCAACAGAGCAACCGACGGAAAGCGGCAGCGTGTCGAATACATCGGATACAAATGAGGAGGAACTGTCAGAATGATCGTAGAGCAATCCAAAGCTATCCTTGCAGAGGTCAGCAAAGCCTTTATCGGCAAGAACGAGATCGTAAAAAAAGTTTTGATGACCATTTATGCCGGCGGCCATATTCTTTTGGAAGACTGCCCGGGTGTCGGTAAAACGACCCTCGCTGTGGCGTTCTCCAAAACGTTGGGCCTTTCCAGCAAGCGTATCCAGTTTACGCCGGATACCCTGCCGTCCGACATCACAGGCTTCACGGTGTTCAACCGCGAAACAAACCACTTTGAGTACCGCGACGGTGCGGCAAACTGCCAGCTGCTGCTCGCCGATGAGATCAACCGTACCTCCCCGAAAACGCAGTCCGCACTGCTGGAGGTCATGGAGGAGCACACGGTTACGGTAGACGGCGAAACGCACGTGCTGCCCTCGCCGTTTATCTGCATCGCAACGCAGAATCCGGTCGGTTCCGCCGGTACGCAGTCTTTGCCGGAATCGCAGCTCGACCGTTTCATGATCTGCCTTTCCATCGGCTACCCGAGCCTTGAAAACCAGATGCGCATCATTAACGCACAGCGTTATTCCAACCCGCTTTCCGATGTGCGCCCCGTCACGAACGCGCAGAATCTTTTGGAGGTGCAGAACTACCTCACCTCCGTGCGCGTTGCGGACAGCGTGCTGAGCTACACCATCCGCCTTTGCGAGGCCACCCGTGTGCACCCGCTCGTTGAGCTTGGTATTTCGCCCCGCGGCGTTTCCGCACTCGTCAAAATGGCGCGTGCCGGTGCCGTTTTGCGCGAGCGCAACTACGTGGTGCCGGAAGACGTGCAGAGCGTGTTTTTCGATGTCTGCGCACACCGTCTCATTCTGCGCCCGCAGGCACAGGTGGACGGCATAACGGTGCGCGATATTCTGGCTGAGATTTTGCAGCAGATCAAGCCCGGTACGGAAAGGTAAGCGGATATGTGGAAAAACAGACTGGCCTATGGGCTTGTCCTATTGACGGCAGCAGTGCTGCTGTTCCTATACAGTAAGCCGTTTTTGCTGACGGTGCTGATCGTTTTATTGCTGCTCATGGTTATTAACGGTGTGCTCGTTTTACATGATGCACACAGCATTCGCGTTTCTATGCGTGTTCGCCCCGGTGGTCAGCAAGGCAAGGACGTTAACCTGAACATCATCGTAAAATTCCGATAAAAAGCTGCTTGCCGCGCAGGAGATCTTTTTGGAGCTTGAAACGCAGAGCACGCTGCTTGGCACCAAAAAAGAAGGCGCTTTTTGCTTCCGCTCACATCGGGGCAGAGCAACTACACGATCAAGGTGCCCGCAGAGCAGTGCGGCGAGCTGCGCTTTTCCTGCAAACGCATCTGCGTGCGCGACGTGCTGAATCTCTTTAACGTGCAGACAGCACCGTTTGCCCCTGTGCGCACGGTCATTTACCCGCGCCGCATGAAGGTACAGCTGTTGCTTTCGCAGGCTTCGGCCGGTACGCCGCAGCCCGAAGGCAAAATGCAGAACCGCAAGGGCAACGACCCAAGCGAGATGTTCGATTTGCGCGAGTATGTGCCGGGCGATGACGTCCGATCCATTCATTGGAAGCTTTCCGGCAAGACCGATACGCTCATTCTGCGGCAGGCAAGCGACCCGTCGCTGTATAACATCGTGCTGCTTATGGATTTCGGCATAGAGAAAAACGGCGAACCGACGCCGACTCGAAGAACTGAACGCCGCGGCAGCCGTAGCAGCGGCCGTGGGCACGCAGCTTGTGCAGCAGCACATCACGTTCAGCGCCGCCGTGCCTACGCGTAATGGCCTCGAAATTTACGAGGTGCGCACGCAGAAGGATTTCCAGCAGATGCTCATGCACTGGATGTGCTTCCCACTGCAGCAAACCGAGGGCGCCGGCATGCGGTATTTCCTCACACAGCAGATGGATCGTCAGTATGCGCGCCTGGTGCTGCTCACCGCGGGTCCATACACCGCGTCCTTAAAACCGCTTGAGGGTCGCATCGGCACTACCGTCATCAGTGCGGTGTCCGGCGGCAAATTGCAGCATATTGCGGTGGGCGGCGGCTACGAAGTGGTAGAGCTGCCTGCCGAGCGAATCGAAGATGAAGTTTACCGCATTTTGTGCTGAGAGAGGGGACGCGCATGAAACATCCGCAGACCGTTACGGTCTACCCGGAAAAAAACGAAAACAAAGCAGCGTATCTGCTGTGGCGCTCCCTGCGCGCGGCCCTGCTTACGGCGGGCGCGCTCATAGCGCTCATGGTCATCTGGAATGTTGATTTAAAGGGTCTTTTCGTCTTGCCGCTCGGCGGTGCCGTCACGGTGCTTCTGGGCTGCATCGCAGGGGATTATCTCGGTGCGAAAAAGAACATATACCGTGCCGCGGCGGCTGTGCCGTGGCTTGTTTTTCTGCCGGTCTGCTTTGTCACCGGCAACCCGCTTTCCGGCGGTATGAGCTGGGTGAATCGCCTTATCACGCGTTGGAATGCGGCGCATGAGGGCGGCGCGGCACTGCTGCCGACGACAGACCTCGCAGGCGACATCATCGCCTTCACATTGCTTTTGACAATGCTGTGCGCGCTCGTATCTTGGTTGTGTACGCGCGGCGGCAGACGCGGTCCTGTTGCCGTTTATTGCCTTATATGGGTGCTCATCGGGCTTGTCGGCGAGGCATTCAGTCCGCTTGCAACGGCGCTTTTGCTGTGCGGCCTGCTCGGCGAGTATACCTCCTGCAAAGCTGCTTACCGCACGCTGCACGCCGGTGTGATGTGGGCGGTCACAGCGGTGTTTCTTATCGGTTTTGCGCTGGTGCTGCCTGCGGGCAACATCTCCGCGGTTGATACGCTGCGTGAAAACACCGAAGAGGGCGTGCATACGCTGCGCTACGGCGAAGCCACATTGCCCGAGGGCGATATCTCCAAAGCCGATATACTGCACGAGACCGGAGAGGAGATGCTGACGGTGCAGAGCGGGCAGAAAAAGAGCTTTTACCTGCGCGGCTTTGTCGGCGGCGATTACGAAGACGGCGCATGGCGCGCCATGCCGGATGCAGCCTACGGCGGTGAACAGAGCGGCATTTTAAAGTGGCTTCAAGACCATAATTTTGACCCGCTCATGCAGGTCTCGCAGTATTACAGCCTGTCAACATCGGACAGCAAACCGTCCGAAAACCGCGTCAGTGTCACAGTAAGCGGCGCGGAACGCTCCTACGTCTACACGCCGTCCTCTGTTTCCGGAACAGATTGGAGCGGCGCGTTTGAAGAAAAAGACACGCGCTTTAACAGCTTTATGCTCACCGGCGTGCATGAATATACGTTTGATGAGCGCTCCGGCTCCCGCCCCTCGGAGCTGACCGTGGCGGAAGCGTGGGTGACAGACCCCGTGACCGATGCACAGGCCGCCTACTGTGAGGCCGAGGAAGTTTATCGTGATTTTGTGTACGATACATACACCGCTGTGGAAGCAGACCTTCTGCCGCTTTTGCAGTCCATGTTCTGGGACAATTATGAATCCCGGACGGACGGCGTGTACAGCGCTGTGCGCCGCGTGCGCGACGTGCTGGAGTGGCAGGCCGCGTATACGGATAGCCCCGAAGCCGCGCCGGTTGGCACCGACCCCGATCCGCTGGTTCTTAACGAAAACGTCACAGCGGCAACGCGGTGCAGTATGCCTCTGCCGCCGTGCAGGCGCTGCGTGCGCACGGTATCCCCGCGCGCTACGTGAGGGCTATTACGCCCCCGCAGAACGGATTGCAAGCGGCGACACCACGCTCACCGGGCAGGACGCTCACGCATGGGCCGAGGTATATTTTGACGGCGTCGGCTGGTTGCCGATCGATACCACGCCGGGCTATTATTATGACGCCGTCACCTTGCGGGATATGGTCGATACGCCGGATAACGTGCACAAAACGGCCGCACTTGAAGACAGCCGGATTGATGTTTCGCCGGTCACGAAGCCGGGCAATAACTCCGGCCCGTTTACAGACCCGGTCGGCACGGCGATCAATGCCGCAAATCTGCTGCTTGGCATCGCGGCGGCGCTCGTGCTGCTTTTGACCGTCCTCTTTCTGCTCTTCGAGATTGCTCGCGGCGTGATCTATATGACGGAAATCAAAAAGTTCAGGAGCGCCAAAAATCAGGAGCGCATTTTGTTCCTCGGCAGAAAGATTCTTTGCTATCTGCGCCTTTGGAACATAGAAGCCAGCATCGGCTGGAACACCGCAGAGGTAGACGCGGCTATCGTGAACGCGTTTCCGAATATCGAACCGGGCAGCTACACCCGCGTGTGCGAGCTGCTGGAAAAGGCGGTCTACGGCGGCATCGCGCTCGAGGTGTATGAGGAGCGCACGGTACAGAGCTTTTTGGAGCACCTCGTCACGACGAACAAGAATACAAGCTTCAAAACGCGTTTTAAGCTGCACTACTCGGGCCTTTTGTACCCGTGGTTTGCCCGCGCGCAAAAAGCACAGCTTACGGATTAAAAGTATTTTAATCTTATAAAAGCCGATGGCAGAGCGAAAAAGCCCCTGCCGTCGGCTTTCGTCATTTTGCGGAAATTTCGACGAATTGATTGTTAAAATAGATGGTTTTGCAAAAAAGTAGACAAATTTTTGATGATATAGTATACTGGCGTTAAACGGGAGAGCAAGTCGATCTTTTGCACAAAAACAAATAAACGGCTGAATTTTCATGTTGTCACATGATGAGTTCAGACAACAAAAAGGAGATTTTGAAATGAAGAAAGAGCAAAACCGGTATTCCCTTCACCTCATCCGTCAAAACGTTCCGCAGTTTATTTTGCTCGTTATTTTTTCCGTGCTGCTGGGCGTTTCCGTCATCGCGGTGTCTGTTTTGATGAAAATGTTCCTCGACATCGCCACAAACGCAAGCGCCATGCCGCTCACCACATGTCTTATCATCGCGGTCGGCGTTTTGCTCTTGCTCGGCATCTCGCAGGTCGTTACGTCCGTTTTTCAGGGCAAGCTTTCCTGCCGCATGGAGCTTTCTCTGCGCAGCGCCATGGTGGAGCACCTCTACCGCACAGACCTTAGGACGTTCGACAGCGGCGCAGCGGATAACTACTTCACGCGCATGACAAAAGACGCGGAAACCCTCTCGAATTTCTACTCCAAAACGCTCATCCCGAGCATCTTTTTCGAGAGTTTCACGTTCGTCGTCAGCTTTATTTTGATGTTCCTCCTCGAGTGGAAACTCGCGGTCGTCATGATCGTCGTCGTGCCGATTTTGATTTTCACCATGATCCGTATTTCCCCGAAGCTTGAGATGAACAGCATTCAGATCATGCAGAACGAAGACAAAAACCGCAATATCTTACAGGAATTTTTAAGCCAGTACATGCTGTTTAAGTCCTACGGCGTGCTCGGCTGGGTGCAGAAGCGCGTGGGGGATACATACGCGCAAAAGCAGAAGTACGTCGGCAAACTCAGCGTTTTGCAGGGCGCCATCGGCTTTCTCAATAACTTCCTCGGTGTCGGCATGTTCATCATCGCGCTCGGCATGGGCTCATTTCTCGTCGTGCGCGGCGAAACCACCGTCGGCACACTCATCGCCGTTGTGAACCTCGTCAGCTTCTTCTATGGCCCGTTCCTGCACATTTCGGGCTGGATGGCCGAGGTCAACGAAGTGAAGGTCTCCGCAAACCGCATCCGGGGAAATCCTCTCCATGCCCACCGAAAATAGCACACAAACCGCAAAGCCCGCTGTCCAAAATGCAGGCAGCGCAGCGCTCACCGCAAAAGACCTCTCCTTTGCGTATGACGAAGAAAAAGTTATCCTGTCCCACGCCGAAACGCAGGTGCACACGGGCGAGATCGTTGCGCTCACCGGCGAAAACGGCAGCGGCAAAAGCACGTTCACAAAGCTGCTCATCGGCTTCTATACACCCACGGGCGGCGAAGTCGAGCTCAAAATCGGCAATAAAACCGTCCACGGCGCGGAAATTCGCAATTATTTAAGCTACGATTCCGGCTTCGTCTCCGTTTTTGCGGGCACGCTCAAAGAAAACATCTGCATGGATCAGCCGTTTGACGAGAAAAAGTTCCGCAAAGCTGTCGAACTCGCCAACCTCACGGAGTTTGTAAACGAAAAAACAGCGGACTACGAGATCGAGCCGGAGGGCAAAAATCTCTCCAGCGGTCAGCGCCGCAAGGTCGCTTTGGCGCGCATTTTCTACGATGACCGCCCGGTCTTCGTGCTCGACGAGCCCACCGCAAACCTCGATAAAGCCTCCGCAGAGGGCATGTTTGAGGCTCTGAAGCAGGTCTGCAAAGACGAGATCTGCATCATCGTCACGCACGACGCATTCATCTCCGAGAAGTGCGATCGCGTGCTGCATTTGAATAACAAAAAGGTCACAGGATGACCGCAATACGATTTGCATAATAAGGCGATATGAACTCTGCCACTCGCAACGAGCGGTGGGTGTGGCTTAGCTCCGGGCAATTCCGCCCTTGCGGCAAGGCTCGTCGTAGAGAACGCCTGCGCCGAGTGGCTTATAAATCTTGAGCGTTGCTGATGGGCCATTTTTAACAAAATGTATCTTTTTTTACAAAAACCAAATTTCTTCAAAAACCTAATTGACAACCGAAAAAATGTGTGCTACAATGCACTAAACCGTTGAGGAAGAGTGAGTACGCTTTAGGCAACTTTTCTCACAGAGAGTCGTGGATGGTGGGATCACGGCGGAAAGATAAAGCGGAATGGACTTCTGAGGGCGAACAGAAAAGGATTTCCCGAGTATGTGAGACGGAGTGTGGCTCTCCGTAAACAAAGGTCTGCGTATGATGGTACGCGTAAGAGGGTGTGTGTTTCACATACCAAGCCGGGTGGCACCGCAGGAATTTTGATCCTGTCCCAGCAAGTGATTGCAGGGACAGGATTTTTTGGTTTTTCAGGGAGGTTATTTCATGTTTGTTTACACAAAACGATGGCGCAGCCGCGCTGCATCCGAAATTTTGAACCGCATTTGAACGCATTAAAACAAACCTGAAAGGATCGATAAATTTATGAAACTCAGAAACGTATTTGCCATGATCACCGCTGCCGCTATGACCCTCAGCCTCGCCGCTTGCAGCGGTCAGAGCACAGCTTCTTCCACGTCCTCCGCGTCAAGCGACTCTTCTTCGTCCGCCGCTTCCGAAAGCAGTGTGTCGAGTGAAAAGAGCACCGCAAGCGAAAAATCTTCCGGCGCATCGTACACCATCGGCATCTGCAATTACGTCGATGACGCTTCCTTAAACCAGATCGTTGAGAACATCAATGCACGTCTCGCCGAGATTGAAAGCGAGCAGGGCATCACGATCGAAGTGAAGTACGACAACTGCAACGCCGACGCGAACGTCATGAATCAGATCATCGCAAACTTTGCAGCCGATAACGTAGATCTCATGGTCGGTGTCGCGACCCCGGTCGCCATGGCGATGCAGTCCGCAACCGAAGACAGCAAAACGCCGGTCGTGTTCGCCGCCGTGTCCGACCCGGTCGGCGCGGGTCTTGTCGCTTCCCTTGAAGAGCCGGGCAGCAACGTGACGGGCTCCTCCGATAACCTCGATACCAACTCCGTCATGAACCTTATCTTCGCCCAGAACCCCGATGCCAAGAAGATCGGCCTTTTATACGACGTAGGACAGGATTCCTCCACCGCTGCCATCGAGCACGCAAAGGCGTACCTCGACGACAAAGGTGTTGAATATGTAGAGCGCACCGCAACGACCGCCGAAGAAGTCGCGCTCGCCGCACAGGCTCTCGTTTCCGACGGTGTAGACGCCGTGTTCACCCCGACCGATAACACCATCATGAAGGCAGAGCTCGCTATTTACGAGACCTTTGCTGACGCAGGCATCCCGCACTACACCGGCGCCGATTCCTTCGCCCTCAACGGCGCGTTCCTCGGTTACGGCGTCGATTACGCAAACCTCGGCCGTGAGACCGCAGATATGATCGCTTCCATCCTCACCGAAGGCAAAGACCCGGCGACCACCCCGGTCATCACGTTCGACAACGGCACCGCAACGGTCAACACCGAAATCTGCGAAAAGCTCGGCCTCGACTTCGATACCGTCTCCGAAGCTTTTGCTCCGTACTGCACGAGAGTGGAGGAGATCACGACCGCAGAGAGCTTCAGCGATCTCGAGTCTTAATTTAAATCTCTCAAAAGCTTATCCTACCCCATAAGCTTTCAAACACTTCATACACCTTACTTCATCAATACCTTACTTACCCATTAAGAATGCAATCACCGCTGCCATGCACCCGGTTTTCGGGCGCGTGGCTTCGGCATATCACCACAAATCTGCAAAACGAGGAGTTTTTGTATGTCTTTCGATTCCATCCTGACCCTTGGGCAGACAGCGCTGGAGCTCGGTCTCATCAGCTCGCTGACTGTTTTGGCGCTGTTTTTGAGCTATTCCATGCTGAACGTATGCGACCTTTCCACAGACGGTTGCTTCACGCTCGGCGCGGTCGTCGGTGCGTCCGTCGCGCTTTCCGGACATCCGTTTCTGGCAATCCCCGCCGCTATGGCGATCGGCATGGTCTCCGGCTTCGTCACGGCGCTTTTGCAGACGAAAATGGGCATTGATAGTCTGCTTGCCGGCATCATCGTCAATACCGCGCTTTATTCCGTCAACATCGGCATCATGAACGGCGCGTCGCTTCTGAACCTCAATAATTCCGATACGGTCTTCACCAAAATGCGTTCGGTGCTCGAAAACACACCGCTTGCGGGGCAATATAAGCTTATCGTCATCATCATCACGGTTGTACTCGTGGCGGTCGTTTTGGGACTTTTCCTCCGCACACGCCTCGGCCTCGCCATTCGTGCGACGGGCAATAACCCGGACATGGTTCGCTCCTCGTCCATCAACCCGGTTAAAACGACCATCATCGGCCTGTGCATTTCCAATGCGTTTACGGCGCTTTCAGGCTGCTTGCTCGCGCAGTCGCAAAAGTCTGTCAGCATCGATATCGGCACCGGTATGGTTACGGTTGCGCTGGCATCGCTCCTCATCGGCGGCGCATTCTTCGGCAAGGGCAAAATTCCGCTGCGTATCTTCGGCATGGTCGTCGGTGCGTTCGTGTTCCGCCTTGTGTATACCATCGCGCTGCGATTCAACCTGCCCGCGTTCATGCTCAAGTTCGTCTCGTCCGTTATTGTCATTCTGGCAATCTCCGGGCCGTACCTCAAAAAACAGCTTCCGTATCTGAAGCGCCGTTTCGGAAAGGAGCGCACCCATGCTTAAACTCACGCATATCTCGAAGACCTTCAACCCCGGCACGGTCAACGCCAAAAAGGCGATCGAAGACCTCAGCTTCCACGCCGCAAAGGGCGATTTCATCACCGTCATCGGCGCAAACGGCGCGGGCAAATCCACGCTCTTCAACGCCATTTCCGGCAGCTTTTTCACGGACAGCGGCAAGATTGAGCTTGACGGCAAGGACATCACGTTCATGCCGGAGTATAAGCGTGCCCGCAGTATCGGCCGCCTGTTTCAGGACCCCATGCGCGGCAGCGCACCGGGCATGACCATCGAAGAAAACCTCGCGCTCGCAGCGGGGCACGGCGGTTGGCTCAGCTCCATCTCCCGCAAGGACAGACAGGCGTTTCGCGAACGCCTCTCCCTGCTCGGTATGGGACTTGAAGACCGCATGACCCAGCCCGTGGGTTTGCTTTCCGGCGGCCAACGTCAGGCGCTCACGCTTATGATGGCCACATATAACCCGCCGAAGCTCCTTCTGCTCGACGAGCATACCGCCGCGCTTGACCCCGCTACCGCCGAAAAGGTGCTCGAGATCACGAAAAACACCGTGGAGGAAAACCACCTCACGTGCATGATGATTACGCACAATATGCAGTCCGCACTGGAGCTCGGCAACCGCACCATCATGATGAACGCCGGTAAGATCATTCTGGACGTCATCGGCGAAGAGCGTGCCCACATGACTGTTGCCGACCTCCTCGACCGCTTCAAGCAAGCCGACCGGCAAAGCCCTACGATAATGACCGTATGCTTTTGAGCGAAGCAGAGTAAAATTTGAAATCGAAAGACAGCAAAAAAGCAGATGCCCCGAATCCACATCGGGTGCATCTGCTTTTTCTGTTCCAAAACGGCGGGGATATCCGCCGTCGTTCCTTTACGGATGGTGATGCTTTTTTAATACGATCTCCCAAATCTTTATGTGTAAAGCGTTATTTTTCCTCGTTTTCCGGCGCAATCTCCGCTTCAATCTTATCCAAGCGGCGGTTGATCTTCTTTTGGTTTTCCAGAACAAGGTCAAGCTTTTTATGCAGATCATCGATGATGAGCTCGCTTTTTAAGTTGATCTTATAGTCATTCTCTGCACGCTGACGGTCTTTCGCTTCTTGGCGGTTCTGGCTCATCATGATGAGCGGCGCTTGCACGGCAGCGATGCACGAAAGTACGAGGTTTAACAGAATAAACGGGTATTCGTCAAATGCTCTCGAACCCAAAACGAGGTTTATGACCATCCAAATGACCATGACGGCGATAAAGCTGAAAATAAACGCCCAACTGCCCGCAAAGCGCGCCACTGCGTCCGCGGCACGCTGCCCAAACGTCATGTGCTCGTCCTTGTCTGCGTTTTTTGTGACTTCCGTTGCAATCAGCTGATGAATCAGTTCCTCATCCGTGAATTCCTCGTCCGTCACATGTAAAAGCTCGCTGATAATTTGGTTGCGTTTCGCACCTTTTTTCATAGTAAACTTACCTCTTATCCCAAGATTCTTCGCCGCATTTCGGCGTTATCTCCAGTCTATTACAAAACCGCGTGCGTTGTCAACCGCAAGGTGTAAAAATAGTGAAAAAACGCACATTCGCGGTTTTGCCTTGCGAATATGCGTTTTGAAATTCAATAGACTTTAACTGTCAATGGTGGAAAGGTACAGCTCGGTAATGTCCGGGTCATGCGCGGCGGATTTCATCAGTGTGTCGCAAATGGCCTGCCGGTTCGGAATTTTATTCATGGCACTGCGCCTCCTCTCGTTCGTCAAAGTCGTGCATGATGCTCTTGTATTCCTCGCCATCGCCCATCACGATATAAACGCGGTAACTTTTGCCGCTGCGTTTGCCTGCAAGCGCCATACCGACGCACAGTGTTTTGTTGTCAGTCCTCGTGTACCGTACAGAGTGGGAAATAGAGAATACCTGTGGCGCGTCTAATTGTTCCTATAAGCGCAATGTAAACCGCTGTATTCCAATGCTGCGGAAAGAAAAAAGTTATATCGAAAGTCTAAATGGAGCAATTTCGTCTTTTTGGTTCGAAAATTGCCAAAATGTTTCTTTTGAGCTGTATGTACATCGTGTGCGCGTCTGTACTGAAACCGCAAAATCCGGCATGAAACCTGTGGTTGTTTAAACTAACCGATTCTGTTTTAACAAATTGTCCAAAATGGTACGGCTAACTTGCAGGTTGTTTTTTACAAATAATAGAAAATTGTGTTTTTTGTGTGAAAACTGTTGAAGTTAGGTAAAAATCGTGCTATTCTTTTGCCAGAACAAACAAGGTGGTGAATGAATATGAAAATGCATAAGCATTTTGCAAGGCTTACCGTTTTGTTCTTTGTGCTGACTCTCATCAGCGGACACATGAAAAAATAATTTTATGAGCCGCATGGTTAAAATGCGGCCCGCAATACAGGAGGTATTTTTATGAATTGGGCAAAAATCGGTCTTTTCGCAGCAGGTGTTCTGTTTGGTACCGCCGGCATCAAGGTGCTCAGCAGCAAGGATGCTAAGAAGGTCTACACCGAGACCACTGCAGCTGCTCTGCGTGCCAAGGAGTGTGTCATGACAACGGTCACGACCATCAAGGAGAACGCAAACGACATCCTGACCGACGCTAAGGAGATCAACGAGCAGCGCGCTGCCGATGCTGCCGCAGAGGTCATCGAAGATGCAGCTTGCGCATGCACGGAAGAAGCTGCTTCCGCGGAAGAATCCACCGAAGCTTGATCGCGGGTCTATCCCGGGTCTGAATTACCGGAGAGCCGCCGAAAGCGGCTCTCTTTTTTCGTTCATCCGCTCCGCTTTTCGGAGCTTCCAATATATTGTTGCATAGAAGGATAAAGTTATGAAGTGTAAAATTCTGCATGAAGCGCGCGGGCACATGCGTGTACATCTCGTCTGCGGCCGCATGACGCTGAAAGAAGCCGATGTTTTAGAGTATTACCTGCGCGCCGTGGACGGCGTAAAGGAAGTTAAGGTCTACGACCGCACACAGGACGCCGTCATCGTCTATCAAAACGACCGCACATCCCTTATTCGTGCGCTCGCGACATTCTCGTTCGCAAAAGCCGAAAGCATGGAGCTTGTGCCGGATCACACCGCCCGCGCATTGAACCGCGAGTTTGAAGACAAGCTCGTCTTCACGGTGCTGCGCCGCGCCATGGCTAAAATGTTCTTCCCGGCGCCCATTCGCATGATGCTTGCCATCATCCGCTCCGCAAAGTACATCAAAGAGGGCGTTAAGGCGCTGCTGCACGGCCATCTCTCCGTTGCTGTGCTTGATGCCACTGCCGTCACCGTTTCTCTTGTGCGCGGCGATTTCGATACGGCAGGCTCCGTCATGTTCATGCTGCGCCTCGGCGAGATTCTCGAGGAGTGGACGCACAAAAAGTCTGTTGCCGACCTCGCGGGCGCCATGTCCCTCAATGTCGATAAGGTCTGGCTCAAGACGAACGGCACCGAGGTGCTCATGCCGATCGGCGACATTCAGGCGGGCGACCGCATCGTTGTGCGCACGGGCAATATGATTCCGCTTGACGGTAAGGTCGTCGAGGGTGAAGCTTTGGTCAATCAAGCCTCTATGACCGGCGAATCTCTGCCGGTGCAGAAGTCCGTCGGCAGCTACGTGTATGCCGGCACCGTCGCCGAAGAGGGCGAGTGCGTCATCTGCGTCGAAAAAGCTATGGGCGGCGGCCGTTATGACCGCATCGTCCACATGATCGAAGAATCCGAAAAATTGAAATCCACCGCAGAAGACAAGGCTTCCCGCCTTGCCGATAAGCTTGTGCCGTACACGCTTGGCGGCACGGCGCTGACCTATCTGCTCACACGCAACGTCACAAAGATGCTCGCCGTGCTGATGGTCGATTTCTCCTGCGCATTAAAGCTCTCCATGCCGATCGCGGTGCTGTCCGCAATGCGCGAGAGCAGCGCACACCATATTTCCGTCAAGGGCGGCCGCTTCATGGAGGCCGTTGCAAACGCCGATACCATTGTGTTCGATAAAACCGGCACGCTGACGTACGCAACACCGCGTGTTGCCATGATCGAAACGTTCGGCGACCGTGAGGAAAGCGAAATGCTGCGCCTTGCCGCCTGCCTTGAGGAGCATTACCCGCACTCCATGGCAAACGCTGTCGTGGCCGAAGCCAAGGACCGCGGCCTCTCCCACGAAGAGTACCATTCTCGCGTGGAATACGTCGTCGCGCACGGCATTTCCAGCACTGTGGAGGGCAAAAAGGTCATCATCGGCAGCGCGCACTTCGTTTTTGAAGACGAGGGCTGCGTGATCCCGGAGGGCGAAGAAGCGAAGTTCAACGCACTTCCGGCCGAGTATTCGCACCTTTATCTGTGCATTTCCGGTGTGCTCGCAGCCGTCATCTGTATCTCCGACCCGCTGCGTAAGGAAGCAAAGGACGCCATCTGCGCTCTGCACGCTTGCGGCATCAAGAAGGTTGTCATGATGACCGGCGATAATCGCAAGACCGCCGAAGCCGTTGCAGCAGAGGTCGGCGTGGACGAGTTCTACGCCGAAGTGCTGCCGGAGGATAAGGCGAACTTCATCCGCCGCGAAAAAGAAATGGGCCGCACCGTTATCATGGTCGGCGACGGCGTGAACGATTCTCCGGCGCTGTCCGAAGCAAGCGTCGGCGTTGCCATCAATACCGGCGCCGCCATTGCCAGAGAGATCGCGGACATCACCGTTGCGGCAGGCGATCTCTATGAGCTCGTCACCCTGCGTCAGCTCAGCACTGCGCTCATGGCGCGCATCCACCGCAACTACCGTTTCATCGTCGGCTTCAACCTCATGCTTATCCTGCTCGGCGTAGGCGGAATCATCCAGCCGACTACCTCCGCACTCCTGCACAATATGTCCACACTCGGCATCAGCCTCAAAAGCATGACAGATCTTCTGCCGGAAAAAGCAGAGGAAGAGTAAGAAAAGAAGCTTCCCGTAACGGTGGTCAAAAGTTTTCGCCAGCCTTTTTCAAAAGACTGCGGGTACTTAGGACAGCGCCCTAAGTTGCTTTTATCAGAAAGCGAAATCTCTTTGCCTACATAAAATTAGGAAGGTTGATTTGAATGTCCGGGGGACATTCAAAACGTAGGGAACCCAGCTGCATGGGTTCCTGCAAGGGCGGTCAATGACCGCCCTTTTTTACATCCAAACCCGCGCTTTGCCGCGCCGCTCTGCAGTGTCCTTTCACGCTTTATTGCACAATGGGTAAAAGGGTACAAAAAGAATTTAAAATAAAGCGCATTTACTACTCGACAAGATGCCAACTTAGGTGTATACTGGTAGGGTGCTTGCGGCAGAAACCGCAAAAACGAACACAATATCTTGTGGTTACGCATAAATATTCAATATAAAGAAAATTATGGAAACTGATTATGAAAACCAAAGGGGCTGGAAACATGCAGCTCCCGCGGGCGGTATGAAGGAGCGGTAAGGAACATGAAGATCATTAAGAGAAACGGCTCGGAAGCAGCGTTCGATATCACTAAGATTATCGTCGCTGTCTCCAAGGCAAATAAAGAGATCGACGAGCGTCAGAGACTTACGAACGAACAAATTCGCACAATCGCTGCAAATGTCGAAGGAGCGTGCGTCGCCATGGGGCGTGCAGCGTCCGTGGAAGAAATACAGGACCTCGTAGAAAAGCAGATCATGGGGCAAGGTGCGTTCGATGTCGCTAAGGAGTATATCTGTTACCGGTATACGCGTTCGCTTGCGCGCCGCGCCAATACCACCGATAACCAGATTCTCAGCCTTATCGAGTGCAACAACGAGGAAGTCAAGCAGGAAAACGCGAATAAAAATCCAACCGTAAACAGCGTCCAGCGCGATTACATGGCCGGCGAGGTCTCCAAAGACATCACGCGCCGCATTTTGCTTCCGCGCGAAATCGTCGAAGCACACGAGCAGGGCATTATCCATTTCCATGATATGGACTATTTCGCGCAGCACATGCACAACTGTGACCTCGTAAACCTCGAAGACATGCTGCAAAACGGCACAGTCATCACCGGCACGCTCATTGAAAAGCCGCACAGCTTCTCCACCGCCTGCAACATCGCCACGCAAATCGTCGCGCAGGTTGCAAGTAACCAGTACGGCGGCCAGAGCATCAGCCTCGCACACCTCGCGCCGTTCGTGCAGATCTCCCGCGAGAAAATCCGCCGGGAGGTCGAAGTCGAGATCGGCGAGCTTGGCGTTTCCCCGGATGAGGCCCAAATCTCCAAAATGGTGGAGCGCCGTCTGCGTGAAGAGATCAAGCGCGGCGTGCAGACCATCCAGTATCAGGTCGTGACTTTGATGACGACGAACGGTCAGGCGCCGTTCATCACCGTGTTTATGTATCTGAACGAGGCGAAAAACGAGCGCGAAAAGCGCGACCTCGCCATGATTATCGAGGAAGTGCTGCTCCAGCGCTATGAGGGTGTCAAAAACGAAAAGGGTGTGTGGGTTACCCCGGCATTCCCGAAGCTCATTTATGTTTTGCAGGAGGATAACATTACCCCCGGCAGCGAATACTATTACCTCACCGAGCTTGCCGCAAAGTGCACCGCAAAGCGCATGGTGCCGGACTACATCTCCGAAAAGAAGATGAAAGAGCTCAAAGAGGGCAACTGCTTCCCGGTCATGGGTTGCCGCAGCGCGTTAAGCCCGTGGAAGGATGAAAACGGCAACTATAAGTTCTACGGCCGCTTCAATCAGGGCGTCGTCACACTGAATCTTGTCGATGTCGCGCTCAGCTCCGGCGGCGATATGGAGAAATTCTGGAAGGTCTTCGATGAGCGCCTCGACCTGTGCTACCGCGCACTCATGTGCCGCCACAACCGCTTGAAGGGCACATTGTCCGACGCCGCGCCAATCCTTTGGCAGTACGGCGCAATCTCCCGCCTCAAAAAAGGCGAGCCCATCGATGCGCTTCTCTACGGCGGCTATTCCACCATTTCGCTCGGCTATGCCGGTCTGTGCGAGTGCGTGCGCTACATGACGGGCAAATCCCACACGGACCCCAGCGCAACGCCGTTTGCGCTCGCTGTCATGAAGTACATGAACGCTGCGTGCGAAAAATGGAAGGCAGAGACCACCATCGGCTTCGGTCTGTACGGCACGCCGCTCGAGAGCACCACGTACAAGTTCGCAAAGTGCCTCCAGCGCCGCTTCGGCATCATCCCGGGCGTCACGGATAAGCCGTATATCACAAACAGCTACCACGTCCACGTTACCGAGCATATTGACGCGTTTGAAAAGCTCCGCTTCGAGTCGCAGTTCCAGGCGCTTTCCACCGGCGGTGCGATCAGCTATGTCGAGGTCCCGAACATGCAGAATAACCTCGAAGCCGTCCTGCAGATCATCCGTTATATCTACGATAACATCATGTACGCCGAGCTTAACACCAAGAGCGATTATTGCCAGAAGTGCGGCTACGACGGTGAGATTCAGATCGTCGAGGATGACGGCAAGCTCGTCTGGGAGTGCCCGAACTGCGGCAACCGCGACCAGGATACCATGAACGTCGCCCGCCGCACCTGCGGTTACATCGGCACCCAGTTCTGGAACCAGGGCCGTACCGCCGAAATCAAAGAGCGCGTGCTGCACTTGTAATTAAGTCAAAATCAAGAATAAACAGTACCGCACAGGGCAGGCGCTTTGTGCGGTATTTCATGAATAGAGGAAACCATCATGAATTACGGTGAGATCAAAAAAACCGACATCGCAAACGGCATCGGCGTGCGCGTCACGCTGTTCGTCTCCGGCTGCACGCGCCACTGCAAAAACTGCTTCAACGCCGAAACGTGGGATTTCAACTACGGCAAGCCGTTTACAAAAGAAACGGAAGACGAGGTGCTCGCAGCCCTTGCACCCGGTTTCATCGACGGTTTAACTTTGCTCGGCGGTGAGCCCATGGAGCCGCAGAATCAACGCGCTTTGGTGCCGTTTCTGCACCGCGTGCGCGAAATATACCCCGAAAAGGACATCTGGTGCTATTCCGGCTCCACCCTGGAGACTGATATGCTGAAAGACGGCGGCCGCAACCGCTGCGAGGTCACGGACGAATTCCTGTCCCTGCTCGACGTGCTCGTCGACGGCGCATTCGTCGATGAACTCAAAGACATTTCCCTACGCTTTCGCGGCTCGTCGAACCAGCGCATTATCGATATGAACAAGACCCGCGAAACAGGGAAAGTTACCCTCTGGAACGCGAAACCGTAAAAAGTAAACGAAAACGCCGCTCGACTGCTGTGTTTAGAACAGTGTCGGGCGGCATTTTTTATTTTCCACACGCGCAGCAACGCAGGAATTCAAAATAAGTTAGAAATCGCTAACTTTTTCTCTTGACATTTTATATTGTCGAGGTATATAATCAAGATACCCCCAAAGGGTATATGAGAGTCTTCTCTCACAAGAACTATTTTCACAAAAGGAAGCGGTTTAAATGCGTACATATATTTTGAATGCGACCGGCGCGGACATCAGCCCTGCTACGATCATCATCTGTGTGGTGATTGCGGCTATTTGTATTTTTGCGGTCATCAGCTATCGCAAAAAATTGAAGAACGGCTGCTGCGGCGGTGGCGGAGATGAAGTGAAGCACGTCAAGCCGCAGGATACGAACGTGAACGACTACGACCACGTTTACCGCATGGACATCGAGGGTATGCACTGCAAAAACTGCGCCATGCGCATTGAAAACGCGTTCAACGAGCAGCCGGACCGCATGGCAAAGGTCGACCTCGCCGGCAAATTCGCTCGTATCTACACAAAGAAGCCCGTCGAAGAAGTCGTTTTGAAGCAGACCGTCTGGCGCGCCGGTTACGAGCCGAAAACCGTCACCGTCGAAAAATAAGACGGAATTGAAATTCAAAGAAAAGCGTGGTATACTCTAAGAAATCCGTGAATTTATAAAGAAAGTGATGATAGAGTATGAAAAAAATCGCCAGCTTTTCCGTCAATCATGATAAGCTCAAAAAAGGCATGTACGTTTCCCGCATCGACGGCGATGTTGTAACCTACGACCTGCGCATGAAAGTGCCGAACGCCGGAGATTACCTCTCAAACGGCGCGCTCCACACGTTCGAGCATCTTTTCGCCACGTATGCGCGCAACTCCGCGTTGTCCGATTCCGTCATCTACGTCGGCCCCATGGGCTGCCGCACGGGCTTCTATTTCCTCCTGCGCGACAACGTGAGCCGCCTAGATGCCCTGCATCTCGTGCAGGAATCCTTCGCGTTCATCCGCGATTTTGAGGGAGAGATCCCCGGCAGCCGCCGCGAAGAGTGCGGCAACTACAAAGAGCACGACCTCAAGGGCGCCAAAGAAACTGCCGTCGATATGCTCGAGGTCCTCAAGGACTGGACGCCGGAGAAAATGGAATACGAAGTGTAAGTCAAGCTAAGATTAACACCCAAAGCACCGTTTTGAGCCAAAAGCCAAGCGGTGCTTTTTACTTTAAATGCAGGTCGAAAATCCGGGCAGAATATTTTTGAAAAAAAGCTAAAATAAGAGTTGACAATATACCCTATGTGGGTATATAATCAAGATACCCCAAGAGGGTATATAAAGCGAAATCGGAAAGGAGAATTCCGTTGGAACATACAGAAGAAAAAGAGATGCACGCTTGCTGCAAAAGCAATGCAACCGATACGGAAGCGTGCACAGGCTGCACCGAAGAAAAAACCGAAGAGAAGTGCTGCGGCTGTCATAAAACAAAGCACCGCTCCGATGAGGAGTACAAAAAACTCATCCACAGATTAAACCGCATCGAAGGGCAGATCCGCGGCATTCGCGGCATGGTGGAGAAAAGCGCTTACTGCCCGGACATCCTCGTGCAGGTCGCGGCAGCCAACGCGGCGCTCAACGCATTTACGAAAGAGCTGCTCGCAAACCACATCAAGACTTGTGTAGCGGACGACATCCGCGCAGGAAACGATGAAGTCATCGATGAGCTTGTCGCTACGCTGCAAAAGCTGATGCGATAATTTTCGGCGCATTTTTATGAAAGGAAGGGAAGAAAATGGAACAGTATAACGTCACGGGTATGAGCTGCGCGGCGTGCAGCACCCGTGTGGAAAAACGCGGTCAGCAAGGTGCCTGGCGTTACGTCCTGCTCGGTCAGCCTGCTCACGAACTCCATGGGCATTGAGGGCACGGCTTCGCCGGAAAGTATCATCAAGGCCGTGGAAGATGCCGGCTACGGCGCGTCCAAAAAAGGTGCGGCACAGAATAGCACAAGCCCCAACATTGCTGCAGAAGATGCCCTGAAAGACCGCGAAACTCCAAAGCTCAAAAAGCGTCTCATCGCGTCCGTCGGCTTTTTGGCTGTGCTCATGTACATCTCCATGGGGCATATGATGTGGGGCTGGCCGCTGCCGAATTTTCTCAAAGACAACCACGTCGCGATGGGCCTCATCCAGTTGCTCCTCACCGTCATCATCATGGTCATCAACCAGAAGTTCTTCATCAGCGGCTTTAAAGGGCTCATCCACCGCGCACCGAATATGGATACCCTTGTGGCGCTCGGCTCGGGCGCGTCGTTCCTGTACAGCACCTACGCGCTGTTCGCCATGACAGATGCCCAGATGCGCGGCGATATGGCCGCTGTCATGGGCTACATGCACGAGTTCTACTTCGAGTCTGCCGCCATGATTTTAACGCTCATCACGGTCGGTAAAATGCTGGAAGCGCGCTCCAAAGGCCGCACGACCGATGCCTTAAAGGGCCTCATGAACCTCGCGCCGAAAACCGCCGTGCTCGTGCGGAACGGTCAAGAGGTCACCGTGCCTGTTTCCGAGGTTCGCCGCGGCGATGTGTTTGTCGTGCGCCCCGGTGAGAATATCCCCGTAGACGGCATCGTCTTGGAAGGCGCCAGCGCCGTCAATGAATCCGCCCTCACCGGCGAGAGCATTCCGGTCGATAAGGCCGTGGGCGATGCTGTTTCCGCCGCGACCGTAAACCAGTCCGGCTTCTTGCGCTGCGAAGCAACGCGCGTCGGCGAAGATACCACGCTTTCCCAGATTATCCGCATGGTCAGCGATGCCGCCGCCACGAAAGCGCCGATTGCGAAGATCGCCGATAAGGTTTCCGGCGTGTTCGTCCCGACCGTCATTTGCATCGCCGTTGTTACGTTCATCGTCTGGATGCTCGTTGGGCAGACGTTCGGCTACGCGCTCGCGCGCGGCATCTCCGTGCTCGTCATCAGCTGCCCGTGCGCACTTGGCCTCGCAACGCCGGTCGCCATCATGGTCGGCAGCGGCATGGGCGCGAAAAACGGCATCCTGTTCAAAACCGCCGTTTCACTACGAAAAAACCGGCAAGGTGCAGATCGTCGCGCTCGATAAAACCGGCACCATCACAAGCGGCGAGCCCCGCGTCACGGATATTTACCCGCCCGGGCATCACCGAAAAAACCTTCTCGAAGCCGCAAGTGCGCTCGAAAAAAACGAGCGAGCACCCGCTCGCCAAAGCCATCATGGCGCGCGCTGAGGAGATCGGCGTGCAGGCAAAAGAACGTCACAGACTTCATGGCAAAGCCCGGCAATGGCCTCACCGCTGCCCTGAACGGCGAAGTTCTCGCAGGCGGCAACCTGAAGTTCATCTCCACGCAGGCAGATGTACCCCGCAGATTTTAAAGAAAAGGCCGAAGCCCTCGCGCAGTCCGGCAAAAACCCCGCTGTATTTCAGCAGGGGCGGTAAGCTTATCGGCGTTATCGCCGTAGCGGATGTCATCAAGGAAGACAGCCCGCAGGCCATCCGCGAATTGCAGAACATGGGCATTCACGTCGTCATGCTCACCGGTGATAACGCCCGCACCGCAGAGGCCATCGGCCGACAGGCAGGCGTTAATGAAGTCATCGCAGGCGTCCTGCCGGACGGCAAGGAAAACGTCATCCGCAAGCTCAGAGAGCAGGGGGAAGTCATGATGGTCGGCGACGGCATCAACGATGCGCCCGCGCTTACCAGAGCCGACATCGGTGTCGCCATCGGCGCCGGTACGGATATCGCCATCGACGCCGCAGATGTCGTGCTCATGAAGAGCCGCCTGTCCGATGTTCCTGCGGGCATCCGTTTAAGCCGCGCCACACTGCGCAATATCCACGAAAACCTGTTCTGGGCGTTCATCTACAACATCATCGGCATCCCGCTCGCGGCAGGCGTGTTCATTAACCTGCTCGGCTGGCAGCTGAACCCCATGTTCGGCGCGGCAGCCATGAGCCTTTCAAGCTTTTGTGTCGTCACAAACGCGCTTCGTCTGAATTTATTGAACATCCGCAGCACGAAGCACGATAAAAAAATAAAATACGGCAAAACCCGCCGAAACGAAAACCATCGAAGTAAAGGAGACAAAAACCATGGAAAAAACAATTAAGATTAACGGCATGATGTGCCCGCATTGCGAAGCCACTGTTAAAAAGTGTCTGGAGGCATTCCCGCAGGTCACATCTGCAGAAGTCAGCCACGAAAAGGGCACGGCGGTCATTCAGCTCAATGCTGAAATTTCCGATGCCGAGCTCAAGAAAGCCATCGAAGATAAGGGCTACGAGGTCGTAGACTGAGTTCGATAAAGCTTGACACAAATTTAATCTGTGTTACAATAAAAGCACTGCCTGTGTTTGCGGGCAGTGCTTTTGCATTTTACAATTTGTTCACAGCAAATTGGCTTTTTAGAAAGAATAACGGCGTAAAATTAACATAAAGCTAACGTAAAGCAAACGGATAAAGTTTCGCCCGCCTTTTTCAAAGGCGGCGGATTCCAAAGGCAGCGCCTTTGGTCGTCGTTCGCAAACGACGAAACCTTTTTGCCTCCCCAAAAACCAGGAAGGTAGGCTCAACAGTCCGGTGGACTGTTGAGCCGTAGGGAACCCAGTTGCATGGGTTCCCTGAAAGGCGGCACAAAGCCGCCTTTCAAAACCACACAGCCAAAGAATACTAAAGAAGAGATGAGGAAATCACATGGCACGAGAGCGGTATCTGCTGGACGATACGGAAGACACCATTCATAAAAACGAAATCAAGCCGCAGACCGCGGCGGATAAACGCAAAAACTGGTGGGATTATCACAAGGTGCACGTCCTGCTCGTCGCGCTCGCCATAGCCGTCGTCGGCTATTTCATATATTCGGTCACATCCAAAACGGAACCCGATTATACCATCACCGTCATGACGCAGTATACCGTGCCGAGCGACCTGCAAACCGATATTCAGGAGCTTTTCGAGAAATATGCAGACGACCGCAACGGTGACGGCAAAACATACGTCGCCATGAATTTCTGCCGCTTTAATACAAGCGGCACCTCGGAGTTTGAAACATCAGAGCTGCAGGCCTCGTTCGTCAAGTTCGCGACCGATGCCTCCGCCGGTGACAGCATGATTTTCGCTTACGACGACGCAAGCTATAAATACCTCGATCAGGACGATTTAGAAGGCTTTTTCGGCCCCGTAGACGGCACCGATAACGACTATTACCTCTGGAAGGACATTCCGGCGCTGAACAACTTAGAGCTCAACCACTATAACGAGGAGGGCGCAACGAAAGAAAGCGTGCTTTCCGTCCTCGGTGAGCTCAAGGTCGCCGTCCGTACAGAAGACGGCGCCGCGTTCAAAAAGCAGGAAAAGATCGATTACCGCAATGACAGCGTCAAGCTGTACGAGCGTCTTTTGAACGACGCACCCGCAAATACCGAAAATTAAATGAGAGAGCTGCACATTTTTACGCGCAGCTCTCTTTTTTCTTTGACAGAACCACGCAGACGGACTATAATAAGCACATAGTATACCATGTCGGTATACATCATCCGAATTCACGAAAAAGGATGGGATAAAAATGAAACTGAAACAACTTTTAACCGCCATCAAGTATCGCGCGGAGCAGGTGCCGGACGTCGACATCACCGACCTTGTGTACGATTCCCGTAAGGCTGTGCCGGGCTGCGCGTTTGTTTGCCTGCGCGGTGCGAATGCAGATGGCCATAAGTACGCGAAAATGGCAGCGGAAAAAGGTGCCGCCGTCATCATCGCAGAGGAGCCCGTGGAAGCGCCCGTGCCGGTCATTTTAACGGATAACACCCGCCTTGCCCTCGCATGTTTGAGCGCCGAGTTCTTCGGCCACCCCGCAGAGCAGATGCACGTCATCGGCATCACGGGCACCAAGGGCAAAACGACCACCGCGTTCATGATGCGCTCCATTCTGGAGGCCGCAGGCCATAAAACCGGCGTCATCGGCACTATCGGCGTACTGTACGGCGATACCCTCGTTCAAACCGATAACACCACACCCGAAAACTACGAGGTGCAGAAGTTCATGCGCCAAATGGTCGACGCCGGCTGCGAATACTGCGTTATGGAGGTCTCGTCCATCGGCCTCAAGGATCACCGCGTTGCAGGCTTCACGTTTGAGCTCGGCCTCTTCACGAATTTCTCCGAGGATCACATCGGCGGCGCAGAGCATAAAGATATGGCAGAGTACATGGCGTGCAAAAGCATGCTGTTCCGCATGTGCCGCACCGGCATCATCAATATCGATGACCCGAATTATACCGGCATCATCAAAAATCATACGTGCAATATTGTTACCTACGGCTACGATAAATCGGCCGATCTTGTTGCGCATGGGGAAGAACTCGTTACCACACCGGGGTTCCTCGGCGTGCGCTTCTCCGTCACAGGCAAGCTGAATTTTACCGCGGATGTCGCCATCCCCGGCAAGTTCAACGTCTATAACGCCCTGTGCGCCATCACGGCGTGCAGCGTTTTGAATATCCCCGTCACTGCCATGCAGCACGGGCTTAAAACCGTCAAGGTCAAGGGCCGCGTGGAGCCTGTGCCGATGCCCGGCGATTTCACCCTGCTCATCGATTATGCGCACAACGCCGTCAGCATGCAGAGCATTTTGACAACGCTGCGCGCCTATAACCCGAAGCGCCTCATCTGCATGTTCGGCGCAGGCGGCAATCGCCCCAAGGTGCGCCGTTTCGAGATGGGCGAGGTCAGCGGCAATTTAGCCGATCTCTCCGTCATCACGGCAGATAACTCCCGTTACGAAAATGTGCTCGATATTTTAGCGGACATCAAGGTCGGCCTTGCAAAGACCGACGGCAAATACATTGAAATTCCCGACCGCCGCGAAGCCATTCGCTGGTGCATTGAAAACGCACAACCCGGCGACATTATTGTTCTCGCAGGCAAGGGTCACGAAGATTATCAGGAGATCGAGGGTAAGAAATACCCGTTTGACGAGCGTGTCGTCATTCGGGAAATCCTTGATTCCATGAAACAAAGCTCATAAATTACTTTCGGGAAAGGACTTGTGCAGAAATGAATAAGGAAATCACACTGGAACAGCTCGCTTCTTATGAGACCGCGTTCGACAGCGACCGCGCGAACCGTATCGCCATGGATGCTGCCACGAAGAATGGCGTCAACAATGCCGCCATGCGCTTTGAGAACGCCCGCGAAATGCGCCATACGTTCAACATTTCTTTGGAGCAGGGCGACATCACGAATCAGAAGCAGAGCGGCCGCTGCTGGATGTTCTCCATCCTGAACGTTCTGCGCCAGCGGGTGATCGCCAAGTGCGATCTGGAGGATTTCTCCTTCTCTCCACCTATCTGGCGTTCTACGATAAGCTGGAAAAGGCAAATCTCTTCCTTGAGAACATCCTCCACTTTGCGGATCAGGACCTGACCGACCGTGAGACCTACACCCTGCTGGGCAACCCGCTGCCCGACGGCGGCCAGTGGGATATGGCCATCAGCCTGATCAAAAAGTACGGTGTGGTGCCCTCCTGGGTCATGCCGGAAACTGTCCACTCCACCGGTACGGCCAAGTATCTGCCCATCCTGAACCGCAAGCTGCGGGAGGATGCGCTGGAACTGCGGGCCATGGCAAAAGAGGGAAAGGACACGGCCGCCCGCCGCGAGGAGATGCTGGCGGAGATCTACAACGCCCTGTGCATCCTCTACGGCCAGCCCCCCAGGAGCTTTGACTTTGAGTATACCGACAAGGATGAGCAATACCACTGCGACCGGAACCTGACCCCGCACACCTTCCTGGAGAAATATGTGGGCAATGATTTTGATGATTACGTCGTCATCATCTCCTCGCCCATCCATGCGCTGAACCGCACCTACTGCCAGCCCTTTATGGGTGACGTGGTGGAGGAAAATATGTTCTGGCTGAACCTCTCGCAGGAGGAGCTGGAGGATCTGACCATCCGTCAGCTGCAGGCAGGGGGAGGGGGTCATGTTC
>ENA-OQKL01000062-OQKL01000062.1-human-gut-metagenome-genome-assembly--contig:-NODE-62-length-35696-cov-6.162754_pt1 | contig 35696 bp, 33 predicted proteins | sample MGYA00242779_ERZ504800 | MGnify/ENA primary metagenome ERZ504800 (study PRJEB26092, sample SAMD00036410) | human gut metagenome | host: Homo sapiens | study: EMG produced TPA metagenomics assembly of... | reverse complement strand
AGATGCCGTCCGACTTGGTTCCGACCCGGCTCCAACCGGCTCGCGTCTGCCGGAAGACACCACTTTCGAAGGAGAAGACATGACGTTGTTCCGTAATCTCGGACCGTTCCACACCACCGCCATCGGCCACGGCGAGATGCCGCTAACCATTGAAAACAACCGGGGCCACGACGTCGGCATCGAAACCCTGCACGCCTCGCTTGACGCCGGCTGCCGCCACATCGACACGGCATGGGCCTACTACACGCCGGGCGAAGAGGAACAGACCGGCGAAAAGCTGGTCCGCGAAGCGCTGGACACATGGAAGGGGCCGCGTGAGGAAGTCACCGTGGCCACCAAGGTCGGTCTGCGCCGCGCGTGGGATGGCGACAAGCCGATCTGGCCGCGCGACGGCAAGCCGGAACACCTCATCGAATACGGCAAGCAGTCCGCGCAGGCGCTCGGCGTCGACTCGATCGACCTGCTCTACCTGCATCGCCACGATCCGGAAGTGCCGTACAACGAGTCCTGCGAAGGTATCAAGGCGCTGCTCGACCAGGGCGTTGCCCAGTGGGCGGGTGTGTCCAACGTGAGCATCGAACAGCTCAAAACTCGCACAGGAGATTCTCGGCGACAAGCTCGTTGCCGTGCAGAACCAGTATTCGCCGATCCATCTGGAAACCCCAGGACACGTTGGAATACTGCGCGAAGGAAGGTCTCGCCTTCGTGTGCTGGAGTCCGCTCGGCGGCTACCGCCACCCGTACGACGAGCATCTGTTCGACCCGTTCCGCGAAGTGGCCGCCAAGCATGGCGTGAGCTACCAGCGCGTGGTGCTGGCTTGGGAGCTGGCCAAGGGCGACCACATGTTCGTGATTCCGGGCGCACACCGTCCCGAAACCATCCTCGACTCCCTGAAGGCCGACGAGCTCGAACTCACTGACGAGGAGCTCGCCTTCCTCGGCTGAAAAAGCACTGCCCGTCCGCATTTTGTTAACCCAACCACTCAGCTCGGGCAGCAAAACACGGACGGGCATACGTTTTTGCGGAACCGGACGGCTATCGGGGATTACAGCACGGCCATCACGAAATCAGCTAGTAGTTTGACGCCGTACAGCACCACCACCGCGCCACACACGCGGTTCATCGCGGTGACGATTCGCGGGCTGAACTTGTGGCTGAACAGCGACACCAGCAGGGTGATGCCGAAGAACCACAGTGCCGACGCGGTTTCCACGCCGGTGATGAACGGCGTGGACTGACCGACGGTAAGCGTCGCGCTGAACGCGCCGAGCATCAGCGTGCCGTCGATGATGGCCTGCGGATTGCACCACGTCACCACACCGGCGGTGACGATGGTGTGCAGCAGCTCGCTGTCGCCGCCGAATTTCGAAGTGACGCGTTGCGCAAGGCCCTGCGATTGCGAGGTCTGCGACTGCGGCGTTTGCGCGGCGCCATCATCGCCACCCTTGCCGGGAAACAGCAGACCCGCGCCGATACGGATGACCACCAAGCCGCCGATCGCCAGAATGGCCAGCTTCAGCCATGCGTGGTCCTGCATGAGCTTGCCGATGCCGAAAAAGCAGGACAGCGACAACGACACGTCGAAGAACAGTACGATCAGCGCGGTCAGCAGCGCGCGGCGGCGCGGCTTGGTCAGCGCCGAATCGATGACGAACAGATTCTGCATACCGATCGGCGCGACATACGCCAATCCCAACGTCAGCCCTTGGAAAAAGAATCCCATACTCGCCTCTTATCCATCCAAACATATTTGGTTGGTTGTAATCAACCCAGCCAAAACCAACCAAATTACTCATTTTGTAATCGCAGGAAAAACCTCTATTCTGCGAAAAACAACGTAACCAGTGTCATATTGTATAGGTGTTGCTACAATAGGCAACCAGCCAAAAGCTGAGGTTTGGCTCAGCCAATCGCAGGACGGTCCACTGTCAGAAAGCAGATGCGCCGACCACGGAAAACGCCGAACCATACCGACACCACCAATGTGAAGGAGCGTCATGGCACGCATCGCGCCGCTGAACATCGATTGGAAACCGGACCGTACCACCGGCGAACCCGTCACCGAACAAATCGTCGGATACATGTGCGAACAGGTGCACAGCGGCAACTGGCCGATTGGCTCGCGTCTGCCGTCGCAACGCGCGCTCGCCGAATGGTTCGGCGTGAACCGGTCCACCGTCATCGCAGCCATCAACGAGCTGTCCGACTACGGCATCGTCGAAGGGCAGCATGGAGCGGGCACGCGAATCGTCAGCAACACGTGGTCGCTGATGCTGCCGGGCGCGCCCGACTGGGCCGATTACGTGGATTCCGGCTTCTTCAAAGCCAACAACGACACCATCCAAGCCATCAACCGGTACGAGTTCACGCCGAACATGACGCGCATCGGCACCGGCGAGCTCGACCCGCGGCTCTTTCCGAAAGCCATGTGGCGGCAGGTGCTCGGCGAGGCGGCGGACGAGATCGAAACGCTCGGCTACCCGCCGCCCGAAGGCCTGCCCGAACTGCGCGAGGCCATCGCGGCGCACATGCGCGCCACCGGCGTCGACTGCACGGCAAGCCAGGTGCTGGTCACATCCGGCGCGTTGCAGGCGCTGCAGATGATTTCGGTGAGCCTGCTGCCGGCCGGCACCACCGTATACGCGGAATCGCCGAGCTACATCAAGTCGCTGCAGGTGTTCCAGTCGGCCGGCATGCATCTGGAAGGCGTGCCGATGGACGACGACGGCCTCAACGTGCAGGCATTGCGCGGCCTGCTGGCGGAAGGGGAGCTTGACACCGGCCGTCCGGCGCCGCTCAACGCGCGCAACCGCAAAGGCAATGCGATCCTGTACACGATTCCGACCAATCACAATCCGACAGGCGTCACCATGAGCGACAAACGCCGGCATGAACTGGTCGAGCTTTCCGTGGACAGCCGACTGCCGATCATCGAGGACGGCGCCTACCGCGACCTGTATTTCGAGGATGATGCCCCGCTGCCGTCGCTGAAGGCCCTCGATGAGACCGGCATGGTCATCACGCTCGGCAGCGCGTCCAAATCGCTGGCTCCCGGACTGCGCATCGGATGGCTGGTCGCCGCCGAGCCGATCGTGCAGCGGCTCGCCGACGTGAAAATGCAGATGGACTACGGTGCGAGCGTGCTGAGCCAGTGGACGTTCGCGCGATTCCTCACGAACGGCATGTACGACGAATACGTGGCCGGCCTGAAACGGGAGCTGCGGCACCGCCGCGACCGCGCGCTCGTTACGCTGCAGGAGAAAATGGACGGGCTCGCCCACTGGAACGTGCCGTCCGGCGGCTTCTACATTTGGATGACCTTCGACCGGCCGATACGCATGAACCGCCTGTTCCAGCTGGCCGCCGAACGTGGCGTGCTGCTCAACCCCGGCGACATCTACGATTTCGCCGCCGACAACTCCCTGCGCCTGAGCTACTCCTACACCACGCCGGAAGAGTTCGCCGACGCCGTGGACGTACTCGCCGCCGTCGCACGCGAGCTGGCGTAGCCCGAGCTTGCGTAACGGCTGGACGGGCTTTGCCTGTCCCGTGAATCTACGACAATATCTGATGGCTTTTACGAGTAAGAGGAACATCCGTGCAAAGAAGAAACAAGCCAGAAGTGTTGGCCCCCGCAGGCAATTTGAGGGGACTGAAAACCGCGGTCGATTACGGTGCGGACGCCGTCTACTGCGGCGGCAAGGCGTTCGGCATGCGCAGCGCGCCGAAAAACCTGAGCCTCGAGGATTTCGAGGAAGGCGCACGCTACGCCCACGAGCGTGGAGCCCGCGTGTACGTCACCTTCAACGTGCTGCCGCGCAACAACGAGGTGGAAGCCATGCGCGAATACCTCGGCAAGCTGAAGGACACCGGCGTGGACGCGCTGATCGTCTCCGACATCGGCGTGATGCTCATGGCCAAGCAGGTGGCTCCGAACCTCGAACTGCATGTGAGCACGCAGGCCGGCGTCACCAACTACCAGGCCGCCAACGCGTTCTACGAACTGGGCGCGCGCCGCGTGGTGCTGGCCCGCGAAATGGACCTGCAGGCCGTGCGAGACATCCGCGCCCGCATCCCCGACGACCTCGACATCGAATGCTTCGTGCATGGCGCGATGTGCATGGCCTTCTCCGGACGCTGCCTGTTCTCCAACTATCTGACCGGCCGCGACGGCAACCACGGCGAATGCGCGCAGCCGTGCCGCTGGAAGTATTCGATCGTCGAAGAGAAACGCCCCGGCCAGTACTTCCCGATCGAACAGACCGCGGAAGGCGCGTACCTGTTCAATTCGCAGGACATGAACATGCTCGCCCACATCGACGATCTGCTCGATTCGGGCGCGACGAGCCTCAAGATCGAAGGCCGTTCCAAGAGCGCCTACTACATCGCCGCCATGACGAACGCCTACAAGACGGCCGTCAACGAATACATGGTCCAGCGCGGCTTCGAAGATGCCGACGGCAATGTGCTGAAGCCGTTCCGCGACCGCGTGATCCGTCCCGGTGACCCGGAATACGGCAAGCCGGACACCGAGGATGCGATCATGGCCAATGCCGATGGCGCGTTCGCAGGCAAGCCCGACATCGACGCCATTCCCGTTGGGGGCGTGCCGTCCGGCAACGTTTCGGCTGGCAACGTTTCGTCCGGCAATATCGCGATTGGCGAGCCGGACAATCTGAGCTACCACGCACGCAGCACCCGACGCAAGTCGAACACCGCCGCCGAAATACTGCCGGAAGGCTGGCATCACGCCGGTGTACGACCGGCACCGCACGTCACCCTGCCGGATTGGCTGCTCGACGAGCCCGACAAAGTAGCGCACCGCGACTACTCCACCGGCTTCTACTATCCGGAACACAAAGTGCGGCAAAGCACCGACCGTTCCGCATACTTCCGCGCATGGCTCGTCGTCGGCGAAGTGCTGTCATGGAGTCCGGAAGACGGAGGACGCGTGACCATCATGAGCCGCAACAAGATCGAAGCCGGCCAGGAAGTCGAATTCGTGCTGCCCGGCGCGGCCCCCTTCGCCTACACCGTGCCTGCCGGCGGTTTCCGTGACGCCGACGGCCACTGGGTCGAAGCCATCAACAACCCGGCGCACGTCTTCTCCATGCCGTGCCCGCAGGAGGTGCCCGTCAACGCGGCCATCCGTTCGCGCACGAAAAAGCCGACGCTGAAAGCCGAATAGAAGACGGCAATCGCAAGCAGGCCTTCCAATCGCAAAACCAAGGAAAAACAAGACATGAGCAGCACACAATACGATGACGCGATCCTCGATTCCAACGCCATCGACCCCACTGACAAAAACGGCAACCCGATTCCCGTGACCATTCCGATCATGCTGGCCCCCGGCATCAAAGTCGTCTACACCACGCGACTCGGCGGCACCAGCGAAGGCGATTTCGCGCACTTCAACCTCGGCGGCAAATCCGGCGACAAACCGGAACACGTGCTCGCCAACCGCAAGGCGCTCGCCGACGTGCTCGGCGCGAAAATCAGCCTTATCAGCCAGGTGCATTCCGGCGACGCGGTGGACGTGGACGAATCATTCGTCATCAACCAGCCGTTCGGATTCGACGTGTCCGGCACGAAGAAGCCGGAAGACGAGACGGACGGCGAAAACAACGCGACGGGGAATGACGGTGAGCCGACCGTCATCGAAGCCGACGGCCAAGTGACGTCCCGGAAGAACGTGGCGCTCGGCATGTTCGCCGCCGACTGCCTGCCGGTGCTCATGGCCGATCCCGAAGCCGGCGTGATCGGCGCAGCGCACTGCGGCCGTCGCGGTCTGCAGAAAGGCGTGATCGGCGCGACCATCGAGAAGATGGTGTCCAAGGGCGCCCAGCCGGAACGTATCGTCGCCACGCTCGGCCCCTGCATCTGCGGCGACTGCTACGAGGTCGGTGGCGACATCGCCGACGAATTCGATGCGCAGTTCCCGGGAACCTTCACGTTGAGCCGATTTGGCCAGCCGAGCATCGACATCGCCGCGGCCGCCCTGCAGGAGCTTGCCAAAGCGGGCGTGCCGGCCGACAACATCGTCTCATCCCGTCCACGCGTCAACGCGGCCACGCAGTACCTGTCCGAAGACGAGGAACTGGCCGGCATCTGCGCCGCCGATGGTGAAGGCGATCCGAAGCTTTCCGAACGGTTCAACAAGATCCGCCGCAGCCTGTGCACGCTCGAAAACCCGTTGTGGTTCTCGCATCGCCGCGCGTCGCTCGCCAAAAAAACAGCATGAAGGACGCATGCTGGCGCTGATCGTACGCGAATAATCACCATACGAGCCATACAAGCCACGCGATTCGAGTGATTCGCGTGGCCACTGTTGCGGATTGCGTGCAGAACCCGCCGCGGAACGGGGTGGCATGCGGCCGCGGCTTTACGGTGGAGCATATGAGTAAGGGAGAGCAGATGCAGGAACAGAAGATGCCGGTCGTGGCCGTGGTGCTGGCAGCGGGATTCGGCACCCGATTCGACGAGAACAACCCCAAGCAGCTGGTGTCGGTGGGCGGCAAGCCAATCGTCTGCTGGAGCATCGAGGCATTCGAAAACAACGACCGCATCAGCGACATCATCGTGGTGGTCAACGAACGTGTCGAAGAGACGGTGAACGAGCTTATCGACGAAGCCGGTTACGCCAAAGTGCGGGCCATCGTTCCCGGCGGCGCCGAACGCGTGGACAGCACGCTCGCCGCCCTGGACCTGCTCAAACAGGCCGGCATTCCCTCCGGCGCGAAAATCCTCATCCACGACGGCGTGCGTCCGTTCGTCGAGGAGCGGTCCATCGACGGCTGCATCGACAGCCTGGACCAGTTCAACGCCGCCACCGTGGCCTACGCCTCCACCGACACGATTCTGCTCACAGAGGATCTGGGCGATCGCAAGGTGGTCAAATCCGTGCCGGAACGTCCGAACACCTTCCGCGCGCAGACCCCGCAGGCGTTCCGTTTCGGAACCATCGTCAAAGCCTACGAACTGGCCGCCGCCGACCCCGACTTCCACCCGACCGACGACACGCGCGTGGTGGTGGACTACCTGCCCGACGAGCCGGTCGCCATCGTGGACGGTTCCGAAACGAACCTCAAAATCACCACGCCATCCGACATGCCGATCGCCGAAGGCATCGCCCGTAGCCTCGACCCCGAACACGCCAAGGAGGAAGCCAAGGCACGCATGCACGCCGTGTTCGCCGAAGCGTTCTCCCAGATGCACAGCCGTTGATTTTCATCGAACGTTAAGTCCGTCGACGTGTCGGCAGACTTAACGTTCAACACATTCACCACGTACACTGGAAACCATGCAGCAGATCAACATCGTCATCTCCGGTTTCACGCCCTATGAAGGCATCGACGTCAATCCGGCCGTGCTCGTGCCGGCGGCGGTAGCCAAGCAATGGGCCGATCCGGCGCAATCGCAGGCGATCTCCGAAGAACTGCTGCAGGACATCGCCGTCACCGTCACCAACGTCACGCTTCCGGTGAGCTTCGCCAAAGCCTGGCCCACGCTGCTGGAAGCCATCGAACAGGCCAAGCCGGACATCGTCATCGCCACAGGGCTCAAGCGCACCTCCCGTGGCATTCTGCTGGAACGATGCGCCACAAATCTCATGGATGCAGCCAAGCCGGATGCCGACAACGTGATTCCGCCCCGCCGCCCGATCGACCCGGAAGGTCCGGCCGCGTACTGGACGCGCCTGCCGTTGCGGTCGATACTGCACGATTTCGCCAAACACGAGATTCCCGCCGCGTTGAGTTCCGACGCCGGTACGTTCGTATGCAATTCGCTGTTCTACCATCTGCTCAACTGGTCGGCGGGCCAGGAACGTCGCATTCTGTCGGGGTTCGTCAGCCTGCCGATCGTCAACGGTCGGCCGCACGAACGTGGACTGTCGATCGAACAGCAGACCGCTGCGGTCGATGACGTGCTGCGTGAATCGGTACGATACTTCCTGCAACCCTCGTCAAGCGACATTCTGCTTGGCTGAGGACGGCTCCGCTTTCTACGGCACGATTTTCTGCGACATGTGAGTCATGCGGTTTCGACACGTGGTCGCGGACATACCGCCATACCCCCGACAGACTTTTTCGAACGATTTCTGTGCTCTCTGTGAGAATAATGCATTTCGTTCTGCGTGCCGCCTGCTGACTGAGATAGAGTACTGAACGAGTGCGCGCTGGCAGATGCGCAAAGTGTAGGGAATTCGTGAAAGGAAAAGGGCATGGTTGAGCAGTTCCCAATCGTGTTGAGGGGGTACGACAAGGACCGAGTCGACGAGGCGTTCGCTTCGGCTCAGGAGACGGTGAACCGTCTGCGTGAGCAGGTCAAGGCCGACGACCAGACCATCCTTGAGCTGCAGGCGCAGCTGCAGGAGGAAAAGAACAAGAAGGCCGCTCCGAAGTCCTTCGCGTCACTGGGCGCCAACGCCCAGCAGATGCTCGCCAGCGCGGAACAGACCAGCGCCGAGCTGCTTGAACGAGCCAAGAAGGACGCTTCCGCGGCCCGCGCCACGGTGCAGCTGCAGGCTGAAACGCTGCTGAACAACGCCAAAATCGACGCCAAGCGCATCATGGACGACGCCAACGCCAAGGCGGCCAAGGTGCTCGGTGACGCCAAGGACGAATCCGAAGCCATGAGGGCCAATGCCCAGCATGAGGTCGACCAGATGCGCAGCGAGGCCCAGAAGGCCGTGGTGGCGCAGCGTCAGACCGTCGATCTGGAACTGACCAACTCCCGTGAGGAACACGGCAAGCGTCTTGCCGCCGAACGCGCCACGCAGGAACGTGAGATTTCCGACATGCGCACCGAGGCGACCAGCAAGATCGCCGAACAGCGCAAGAACGCCAATGAGGAGATCTCCCGCCTGAAGAGCGAGACCAACGACCAGATCGAATCCGCGCTTGCCGAAGCCAACAAGAAGCTGGCGGACGTGCGCGAGCAGGTGTCCAAGATGATGACCGACGCGCAGCGCCGTGCCGCCGAAATCACCGACACCGCCAAGGCGAAGGCCCAGGAGATCACCGACGAGGCGGAGGTGCACCGCACCAAGACCATCAGCCAGGTCAACGCCGAAGTGGAGCAGATCCGCGCCGACATCTCCGCCCAGCAGGAGGAGGCCACGAAGAAGGTCAATGAGCTGCTCACCGACCTGAACGAGCGTCGCGAGGCCGCCAACAAGCAGGCCAGCGAGTTGATTTCCTCCGCGCAGAAGACCCGTGACGAGGCTGAGGCGTACGCTTCCAGCAAGCGTGACGAGGCGGACGCGAATGCGGCAAGCATCCTCAAGCAGGCCACCGAAGACGCCGACGAGCAGATCAACGAGCGTCGTGAGGCCGCGAAGAAGGAACTGGACGGCGTGCAGCAGCGCATCGCCGACCTGCAGAGCCGTGAGGCCCAGATCACGCAGCGCGTCAGCGAACTGCGTGCCATGTTCTCCAACGCGTTCTCCGGTTTCGGCATGAACGACCTGTCCGTGGTCAACGCCGTCGATGAAGGCGAGCCTTCCGACGCGCAATCTGATGACGACGCGCAGCACGACGATGAGACCGCCGCACCGGCAGACGCCGACACGCAGGATGCCGTCGAGAACGATTCCGCAGCCGAGACCGAGCCGGAAGGCGACGCCGAATCCGCAGACGCTTCGCAGAACAACTGAAACATAGAAAGGGAATGGATAATGACCGACATCACGCCATTGAGCGGTGATGAACTGAACAAGCTCGTCGACGATTTCGAAGCAAGCGAGCACAATCGCATGGCCATGAACGCCGTCACGGCGGCCGGCATCGACAAGGTGGCGCGCAACTACGATCGCGCCCGTCTGATGCAGCGTCGTTTCTCCACCGTCGTGGACAACGGCACCGTCACCCATCAGGACCGTTCCGGCCGTTGCTGGCTGTTCAGCTCGCTGAACGTGGCCCGTTTCGTGGCCAAGCAGAACATGGGTCTTAAGGAGTTCGAGTTCTCCCAGAACTACGCCATGTACTACGACAAGCTCGAACGCGTCAACTACTTCCTGAAGGACGTGGCGGCTCTGGTAGAGGCCGGCGAGCCTGCCGATTCGCGTCTGATGCAGCATCTGCTGTCCGACGTGATGGGCGACGGCGGCCAGTGGACCATGGCCATGAACGTGTACAAGAAGTATGGCGCGGTGCCGAAGGATCTGTTCCCGGAGACCGAATCCTCCAAGAACACCGGTGAGATGAACGTGCAGCTGCGCCGCATGCTGCACACCGCGGTTGCGCATATGTACGCTGATCCGTCCGCGATCGATGCGATCATCGCCGATGCGGTCGCCGCCGGTCACCGTATTCTGACGATTCACTTGGGCGAGCCGCCGAAGAGCTTCGATTGGGAGTGGACCGACAAGGATGGCGAGTTCCACCGCGATGGCGAGATCACGCCTGTCGAGTTCTGGAAGAAGTATGTGGGTTCCGCCGATTTGGAAAGCTATGTCTGCTTGGTGGACGATCCGCGTCAGGAGCACGTCAAGGGCAAGAAGATCGGCATCGAGCATCTGGGCAACGTGGCCGGGGGAGACCCGACCGAGTACCTCAACGTGCCGAACCAGTTCATGAAGGACTGCGTGCGTCAGATTCTTCAGGAACAGGGCATTCCGGTATGGTTCGGCGCTGACTGCCATCCGATGATGGACCGTGAGAACGGCGCGTGGGCCACCGACCTGTTCGAGTATGGCCGCGTGTATGGCGTCGATTTCGATCTGGACAAGGAACAGCGTGTCCGTTTCGGCGATTCCGCGATGAATCACGCGATGGCGTTCGTCGGTGTGGATATGGATGAGGATGGCCACACCACCCGCCGTTGGCGTGTGGAGAACTCGTGGGGAGACAAGATCGCCGACAAGGGCTACTTCACCATGAGCGACGACTGGTTCACCGAATACGTCTACGAGGTCGCCGTCCCCAAGGCCCTCCTTCCCGCCGAATACCTCAAGGCCCTAGAAGAACCCGCCACCATGCTCCCCGCGTGGGATCCGATGGGCGCATTGGCCAAATAGCGCGCGGAGCGCGCGCTGGCCAATACGCGCCGAGCGAATAGCGGAAGCCCGGTGGGCTTCCGCCGCGAGGGAAAACGCCGACAGGCGTTTTCGAGGCTGCAGGCCTCATCGCCTCAGCCCGGCAGGCCCCATGACGCACGTTTCCCCCAAAAAAAGACCCAACCCGGACTCTCCGTCCGCGTTGGGTCTTTCCTATATCGCTTTCTTCGTCCCGCGTCACCCCCACCCATTCCACCATGCAGTCGCCCATCCCCATATTCCGTCCCCATCCGTTAAGGTAACGACGGTGGCGCTATCGCGCTACGCAAGCATAATGATGCAGGGGAGGAACAGAAGCGATGGCAGGTCTTCGCGGTCCGGATAGTTCGAAGGATGCACAGCTGTTGGATGAGCGCGCCGTGTTTCCGGAGACCGTGGATGTCAATATTCGTCAGCTTGACCCGATTCCCGCTCCCCGATATTTTCTTAAGGAACTTCCGCTCACGAACGAGATGAGCGATCTGGTGTTGAAGTCCCGTCAGGAGATTCGTGACGTGCTGCATGGCCGTGACGATCGTCTGCTGGCCATCGTCGGCCCGTGTTCGATTCATGATCCGAAGGCTGCGCACGAGTATGCGGAGAGGCTTGCCGCCGTCAAGAAGGAGCTTGATGGTCGTCTGGTCATCGTCATGCGCGTGTATTTCGAGAAGCCGCGCACCACGATCGGTTGGAAGGGTCTGATCAACGATCCTGATCTTGACGGCCAGTTCAATATTCGCAAGGGCATGTTCATGGCACGCAAGGTGCTCACCGACGTGCTGGGGCTCGGCTTGCCCGCCGCTACGGAATGGCTTGATCCGATTACCCCGCAGTATATTTGCGATCTGATCAGCTGGGGCGCTATTGGCGCGCGTAATACGGAAAGCCAGGTGCACCGCGAGCTGGCGTCCGGCATGTCCATGCCGATCGGCTTCAAGAACGCTACGGATGGTTCCATCAAGCCGGCGGCCGATTCGTGTTTCGCGGCCGCTTTCGAGCATCATTTCCTCTCCATCAATCTGGATGGTCGTGTGATTTCCGCGGAGACCAAGGGCAATCCCGACTGCCATCTGGTGCTGCGTGGTTCCTCGCATGGTCCGAACTACGATGCCGCTTCCGTGGCCCAAGCGTTGGCGGATCTCAAGGCTTCCAAGGCTTCCGGACCAAGCGAGCATGGTCTGATCATCGATGCCGCGCACGGCAACTGCGGCAAGAACGAGGTGCGCGAGGCCGAAGTGGTCGAAGAAATCGCCGCACGCGTCGCGGCCGGCGAACAGGGCATTCTCGGCATCATGATGGAAAGCTTCCTCAAGGCGGGCAATCAGAAGCCCGCGCCGCTCGACCAGCTGGAATACGGCAAGTCGATCACCGACGCATGCGTGCCGTGGGATCGTACCGAGCAGCTGCTGCACACGCTTGCCGACGCGGTCGACGCGCGTCGCAAGCTTGGCTGATGTTTCTGCACCATCGTTGCTATCCTTGGGAAAGGAAGCGACAAGGAGAGCGAGATCATGCAGCAGCAGCTGAACACGCCTGAGGATTTACGTGCCATTAGGCAGGCCATGGATGAGGGCAAGAATCCGCTGGTGGAGACCGACGTGCCGCGCTGGGAGGACCAGGTGGGCATCAGTCGCATCGTGAACCGCCGCGTGCTGGAATTCGAAGTGTTGCCCACGCCGGCGCAGGTGCTGGGCGACCTGCCGTTAAGCGAGCAGGCGCAGGAGATCGTCGCCTATTCGCGTGATGAGATTCGTGCCTGCCTGTACGGTCAGGACGATCGCCTGCTGGTGGTTGTCGGTCCGTGTTCCGTTCACGATCCGAAGGCCGCGCTTGATTACGCGCGTCGCCTGTCCGCGTTGAAAGGCGAGTTGGATGGCGAGCTGCTGATCGTCATGCGCGTGTATTTCGAGAAGCCGCGCACCACGGTCGGTTGGAAGGGTCTGATCAACGATCCGGATATCGACGGCAGCTGCAATATCAGGAAGGGCTTGCTGTTGGCCCGCCGCACGCTGCTTGGCGTGCTTGACGAGGGTTTGGCGGCGGCCACGGAGTTTTTGGAGCCGACCAGTCCGCAGTATATTTCCGACGCGATTAGCTGGGGTGCGATCGGCGCGCGCAATACGGAAAGCCAGGTGCACCGGCAGTTGGCGTCCGGCCTGTCCATGCCGATCGGCTTCAAGAACGCCACGGACGGTTCCATCAAGGCTCCGGCCGATTCCTGCTTCGCTTCCGCACAACAGCACACGTTTTTCGGCATCGACCATCTCGGCCGCGCCGCCGTGGTCAAAACGCTCGGCAATCCCGACTGCCATGTGGTGTTGCGTGGTTCCTCGCACGGCCCGAATTACGATGCCGCTTCGGTGGCCAAGGCCATGGACACCATCCGCGCCGAAATGCCGGCCGATTCCGCTGCGGCACATGGGCTGATCGTCGACTGCTCGCATGGCAACTCCGGCAAGGACGAGCATCGTCAGGCGCAGGTGGTGCGTGACATCGCGGGCCGTATCGCCAAAGGCGAGCAGGGCATCACCGGCATCATGATGGAAAGCTTCATCGAAGGTGGCAACCAGAAGGCCGCGCCGCTCGACCAGCTCGTCTACGGCAAGTCCATCACCGACAAATGTTTGAGCTGGAACACCACGGAACAGCTGTTACGCGAGCTTGCCCATGCGGTGGCCGCGCGCCGCTGGAAGTGACCGATTCGATTCACTATCCGCGCGATTGCAGAAAATTCGGGAAACGCGAATCGCAATCGCGTAAAACAACACTCAAGACAGCACGTAAGACAGGGAGAGTGCAATGACCGCAATCGCCATCATCGGCGCCATGGATGAGGAAGTCGCCAATATCGCAACGGCACTGAGCAACGTCACCGTCACCGAGGAAGCCGGCGTCAAGGTGACGCGCGGCACCCTCGAAACCAACAAGGGCACCGCCGTCAACGTCGCCGCGACCGTCGGCGGCATGGGCACCGTCAACATCGCCGCCACCACGCAGCATCTGATCGACGCTGACCAGCCGGACGCCGTGATCTTCTCCGGCATCGCGGGCAATCTCAACACGAATCTGCACATCAACGACGTGGTGCTCGGCGGCACCCTGCGCTATCTCGACACCGACATGCGATTGGTGGGACGGTTCAAGCCCGGCACCGCCGACCGGCCCATCGAGGAATACCATAGCGACGACCGTCTGCTCGAACTGGCCGACCAGGCGCTGAACGACTTGAACATTCACCATATCGTCGGCATCATCGCCACCGGCAACTATTTCGTCGATGATCCGCAGAAGGTCGAGCAGGTGATCCGTGAGACCGGCGCGGACGCGGTGGAAATGGAAGGCGCCGCCGTCGCGCATGTCGCCGCCCGCAACGACGTTCCCGCATTGGTGATTCGCGCGCTGAGCGACAACGCGGACACCGACTACGAGGATTTCAAAACGTTCGACATTTCCGAATACGCGGACACCGCCGCGAAACTGACGGTGAACATCGCCAAACGCATGTAGCGTTCATGTGGCGTTGCGAAACGCCTAACGTTGCGAAAAGCCGTTTCCACATCCCGTTTGCCGCATGACCCGTCATCATGCATCGTCATATCGGCAAACGGGACGTCTCATATTCCGATATGCTGCGTTTCGGAAGATGAACGACAGGAAAACTTCCGGTGGCGTGAGAGCATCGCATATGCGAAAGCCTCTCCGAAACCGCTAGTCTTAAGGAAGAACTGAGGATTATCGGAAGGTGAACGCATGACGTTGGAGCAGATGCTGGCAACGCCGTCGGTGGTTGCGGCATTGGTGGTCGTGGCCGTGGTCGTGTTCGTCGTGGCGTTCCTGCTTGGCCGCAGACGAGGCTTCCAGGATGTGCAGGACGGCGTCGACCCCAATGATCCGAGCCTGTTCGGAGCTGCGAAGAACACGTCCCTGTTCGGCCCCCGCGTTCCCGTGCAGTCCACGGAACGCCAGCTGGTGGCCGTCATGCCCGAAGCTTTGGTGGTCGTAGACTCGCTGGCCACGGTCCAATACGCATCCCCGGCCGCGCGGCGCTTCGGCATCATCCACGACCAGGCGATGGCGCTCGCGGAAATCCGCGACATCGTGAAACTGGTCTCCACGGACAGCGTGGTGCGCGAACGCGAACTGACCATCCCCCTGCACGGCCGCACGCGAACGGGCGTGGTGAACACGAACGGCAAAGGCGTCGAAGCCGGCAAGCCGCTGCCCGAAGACACGCTCTACCTGCACGTGCGCGTCGGACAGATCGCCGACAACCTATTTGCGATTTTCATTTCCGACATGAGCGAGCAACGCCGTTTCGAAATCATGCGGCGCGATTTCGTCACCAACGTCTCGCACGAACTGAAAACCCCGGCAGGCGCGATTTCTCTGCTCGCCGAAACGATCGGCGACGCGGCCGACGATCCGGACGCGGTGAAATACTTCTCCGGCCGAATCTCCAAGGAATCCGAACGATTGACGGAACTGGTCCACCGTCTGATCGACCTGCAGAAAGCGCAAAGCGCGGCAGCGATGCTCAACGCGGAACGGCTGTCCGTGCTGTCCGTGGCACGCGAGGCGCTCGCCGAAAACCAGGTCAAGGCCGAATCGAAGCACATCAGCCTGGTCCTGTCCGTGAACGGCCGGCAGGTGCTGGTGCATGCGAACGCCGAGGAACTGGCCAAGGAAGCCGAACAGAACCTGGACGTGTTCGTGGTCGCTGACCATGAGACCATCAAAACTGCGGTGAAGAACCTGGTGGAGAACGCCATCAACTATTCGCCGGAACATACCACGGTGGCCGTCGGCATCGGCATCGAATCCGGTAAGGTGGCGATTCGCGTCGTGGACCAGGGCATCGGCATCCCCGCGGCGTCGCTCAGCAGAATTTTCGAGCGATTCTACCGCGTCGATCCGGCGCGCTCCCGGGAAACCGGCGGCACCGGCCTGGGATTGGCCATCACCAAGCATTGCGTCGAGGATTGCGGCGGCACCATCTCCGTATGGTCGCGCGAGGGGGAGGGATCCACCTTCACCATCACGATGCCGCAGGCTTCGGGCGCTGCGGAACCCGACCATCCGGCGGATTCGGCGAATGATAACACCCGTGAAAAGAAACAGTCCGGCCACTCCACCACAACAGAGAATGAGGAGAACCACTGATGACGCGAATTCTGATCGTCGAGGACGAAGAGTCGTACCGTGAGCCGCTGGTCTACCAGCTCACCCGTGAAGGGTACGACGTGTCCGCCGCGGCCACCGGTGAAGAAGGATTGGAACTGTTCACCAAGGGTGGTATCGATCTGGTGCTGCTCGATCTGATGCTGCCCGGTCTTGACGGCACCGCGCTGTGCCGTCGGATCCGCGAGCAAAGCCGTGTGCCGATCATCATGCTGACCGCGAAAAGCGCGGAAATCGACAAGGTCGTCGGCCTTGAAATCGGCGCGGACGACTACATCACCAAACCGTATTCCTTCCGTGAGCTGCTGGCACGCATCCGCGCGGTGCTGCGCCGCAACCAGATGGTCGCCGAATCCGGAGAAGCCGCCGACGACGATATTCCGCTCGTATGCGGTGACATTTCCATGAGAATCGGCCAGCATGAGGTGACGGTCCGCGGCGAGAACGTGTTCTTCCCGCTGAAGGAATTCGAACTGCTGGAATACCTCATGCAGAACAAGGGCCGCGTGATGACCCGCCACCAGCTGATCGACCGCATCTGGGGCTCCGACTATGTCGGCGACACCAAGACGCTGGACGTGCATGTCAAGCGCGTGCGCGCCAAAATCGAGGAGGACCCGGGCCATCCCAAGTATCTGACCACCGTGCGCGGCCTCGGATACAAGATCGATACGCCAAGCGAATGATGATGAAAGGCTTGGTATAGCGCGCATTCGCATCGTGCTTGCAAAGAACGGTGAACGGAAGGAACGTCGAACGGCGAAGGTGTCGTAGACTGTTCATCTTCCGTTCACCGTTTTTGGTTTGGGGCGAGTGAAACGCCCAATAGGCTGGAGATTGTCATGAAGAACGATGGCGACAACAGAAAATCGAAAAATCAGAAACACACGCCATCTGAACGTTGACAGAGGGAAAAGAATAATGCGTAACTCCATTCTCGTACGCTCCATCGCCGCTGTGTCCGGCATTGTGATGCTGGCTTCCGTCGCGGCTTGCGGTGACAACACCACCGCTTCCACCGATTCTTCGGCCAAGTCCGATACCAAGACCGAAACCGTTTCCGGCAACTTCTCCGGCGCTGGCGCTTCTTCCCAGCAGGCCGCCGTCGAAGCTTGGATCGCCGGCTTCCAGGGCACCAACCCGGACGCCAAGGTCGCTTACAACCCGTCCGGTTCCGGCGCTGGCGTGTCCACCTTCCTGACCGGTGCAACCGCATGGGCCGGCTCCGACGCTGCTCTCGCCGATAACGAGGTCGAGCAGTCCAAGAGCGTGTGCGCTTCCGGCACCGCCTTCGACATCCCGGTCTACATTTCCCCGATCGCCGTCGTCTTCAACCTGCAGGGCGTGTCCGGCAAGGGCAAGACCCTGAACATGGACGCCGAGACCATCGCCAAGATCTTCGACGGCAAGATCACCAAGTGGAACGATGACGCCATCAAGAAGCAGAACCCGAAGGTCGATCTGCCTGACCTCGACATCACCGTGGTGCACCGTTCCGACAAGTCCGGCACCACCAAGAACTTCCTGAGCTACGTCAAGGACGCCGCTGGCGACGCATGGAGCTACGACCTCGGCGAGAACTGGCCGAACGAGGTCGGCCAGGGCGCCAAGGGCACTTCCGGCGTGATCTCCACCGTGCAGCAGGCTGACGGCACCATCGGTTACGCCGATGCCTCCCAGGCCGGCGATCTGGGCACCGTGGCCGTGAAGGTCGGCGACGATTACGTCCCGTTCTCCGCTGAAGCCGCCGCCAAGGTCGTGGACGCCTCCCCGCTCGACGATTCCGCCAAGGGTGACAACCGCGTGGTCGTCAAGCTCGACCACAACACCACCGAGAAGGGCGCCTACCCGATCGTGCTGGTCTCCTACGACGTCGCCTGCCCGGCATACAAGGACGCCAACACCGCCAAGTTCGTCAAGTCCTGGCTCACCTACGTGACCAGCGACGAAGGCCAGCAGACCGCCGCTTCCGCAGCCGGCTCCGCTCCGATGTCCAACACCCTGCGTCAGAAGGTCGTCAAGTCCATCGACGCCATCAAAACCAAGTGAGCCCATCACAGTGGGGCGATCGCTTTCGGTGATCGGTGACTGACCGTAGGTTTCAGGCCGCAGCCGCGTAAAAAACGGCTGCGGCCTGAAACGATACCTACGGACGATACGCAAAACCAGAAAAATCGAAAGCAATCGCAAGCAAACCAAAAGGAGAACCCGTGAGTTCGCAAAGCAAAACGGCACAGCAGCCGGTGAGCGGCAAGAACGCGGATAAGGTGTTCAAGGGCGTGGCCTACGCCTGCGGCATCCTGATCCTCGTCGTGCTCGCCGCGGTCGCGCTGTTCCTGCTGTTCCGCGCGTGGCCGTTGATCGGCGGTGACCAGAAGGCCAACAGCGCGACCATCAGCAACTTCACCGGCGGCAAGGCTTCCAGCTTCTGGGGCTACGTCGGACCGCTGCTGTTCGGTACCGTGCTGATTTCCGCCCTGGCACTGCTGATTTCCTTCTTCGTGTCGGTCGGCATCGCACTGTTCATCTCGCATTACGCGCCGAAGAAGCTCGCCACCGCCCTGAGCTATGTGGTCGATCTGCTCGCCGCCATCCCGTCCGTTATCTACGGTCTGTGGGGCGGTCTGGTGCTGGTGCCCGCCATCTACCCGTTCTGGAATTGGGTGGCCAAATACCTTGGCTGGATTCCGATTTTCGCCGGTCCCGCCGCCAATCCCTCCCGTACCGTGGCCACCGTGTCCGTGGTGCTGGCCGTCATGATCCTGCCGATCATCACCTCCATGTCCCGCGACATCTTCCTGCAGACCCCTCGCCTTCAGGAAGAGGCGGCTCTGGCCCTCGGCGCCACGAAGTGGGAAATGGTCAAGCTCGCGGTCCTGCCGTTCGGCAAGTCCGGCGTCGTGTCCGCCTCCATGCTCGGCCTCGGTCGTGCGCTCGGCGAGACGATGGCCGTGCTCATGATCCTGTCCCCGGGCCTCAACTACTCCGTCAAGCTGCTGCAGGCCTCGCAGAACCAGACCATCGCCGCGAACATCGCCGCGCAGTATCCGGAAGCCAACGATCTGGGTGTTTCCGTGCTGATCGGCACCGGCCTGGTCCTGTTCCTGATTACCTTCGTGGTGAACTTCATCGCTCGTAAGCTCACCGAGAAAGCGAGTGTGTGATGACCGCCGCAAATAACGACGCTTCGCCGATGGACGGCGCTCCCGTCATCGACTTCGACAAGTTCAAGCCGACCCGTTCCTTCACCTCAGCGCGCAAGCGCAAGGACTTCGCCATGAAGGCGCTCATCTCGTGCGCGTTCATCGTGGCGTTGATCCCGCTGTTCTCGGTGCTGCTCACCACCATCATCAACGGCGTCAAGAGGCTGAACCTCAACTTCCTGAGCTACAACATGACCGGCGTGGTCGGCGGCAACCCGACCCCGTCCGGCGGCTACGGCGGCATCCTGCACGCCATCATCGGCACGCTGGAAATCACCTTCGGCGCCATGCTCATCTCCATCCCGATCGGCCTGATGTGCGCCGTGTACCTGGTGGAATATTCCAACCGTGGCAAGCTGGCACAGGTCATCACCCTGCTGGTCGACGTGATGAGCGGCATCCCATCCATCGTCGCAGGCCTGTTCGCCTTCTCGATGTTCACGATTCTGATCGGCCCCGGCACCATCAACGGTTTCGAAGGCTCCGTCGCACTTTCCCTGCTGATGCTGCCGACCGTGGTCAAGTCGTCCGAGGAAATGCTCAAGATCGTGCCGCACGATTTGCGCGAGGCCTCGTACGCCCTGGGCGTCACGAAGCAGCGCACGATCACGAAGATCGTGCTGCGCACCGCCCTGCCGGGCATCGTTTCGGGTGCGATTCTCGCCGTCGCCCGCGTGATCGGTGAAACCGCTCCGTTGCTGATGACCGCAGGCTACATCGCCTCCACGAACGTCAACCTCTTCTCCGGCCAGATGACCACGCTTCCGGTGTACGTCTACCAGGAGTATTCCAAGCTCAACGCGAACTGCCCGGCCAACGCTTCCGCGGCCTGCGTCACCACCATCCCGATGGAACGCGCCTGGGCCGCAGCCCTTGTGCTGATTCTCATCGTGCTGATCCTCAACCTCATCGGACGTCTCGTGGCGAAGGTCTTCGCCGTCAAGTCGGAACGCTGAGCGTGGTCGGAATAGTCGAAAACATAAGAACAATAAGGAAAACAAATGGGACAACGTATTGATGTCAATCATCTGAACATCTTCTACGGCGACTTCCTGGCCGTGGAAGACGTGAACATCAACATCGAAGCCAACAAGGTCACCGCGTTCATCGGCCCTTCCGGCTGTGGCAAGTCCACTGTGCTGCGCACCCTCGATCGCATGCACGAGATCATTCCGGGCGCCCACTGCGAAGGCGAGGTGCTGCTGGAAGGCAAGAACCTGTACGACAAGGATGTGGATCCTGTCGCCGTCCGTCGTGACGTAGGCATGGTGTTCCAGCGTCCGAACCCGTTCCCGACCATGTCCATTCGCGAGAACGTGCTGGCCGGTGTGAAGCTCAACAACCGCAAGATCTCCAAGTCCGACGCGGATGATCTGGTCGAGTGGGCCCTGCGTGGCGCCAACCTGTGGAACGAGGTCAAGGATCGTCTTGACAATCCGGGCATCGGCCTTTCCGGCGGTCAGCAGCAGCGTCTGTGCATCGCCCGCGCCGTGGCCGTGCACCCGCAGGTGCTGCTGATGGACGAGCCGTGCTCCGCTCTTGACCCGATTTCGACGCTGGCTGTCGAGGATCTGATCAACGAGCTGAAGAACGACTACACCATCGTGATCGTGACGCACAACATGCAGCAGGCCGCTCGTATCGCCGACTACACCGCCTTCTTCAACCTGAAGGCCGTCGGCCAGCCGGGTCACCTCGAGTACTTCACTGACACGACCACTATGTTCAACAACCCCCAGAACGAAGAAGCCGAACGTTACGTCTCCGGACGCTTTGGCTGATCGATAAGGCCGATTCGCCAAAACGTAGTGCCAACCCGGTGGGTTGGTGCGAGTCAGCTTCAGCTGGCCAGTTAATAGCGCTTCGCTGTGCGAAACTCTGTAATTGTACGTTTTGGCTGATCGGCAGCTCCTTTTCCCCGCAAACCGACGTTGAGATTGCTCTCGGCGTCGGTTTGTTGTTTTTCTTGTGGAAGCGACACGCGCTGTTGAGAATCATTCTCAGTTACGGTTATGATGGATTCACCGAAGCATGAAGCGTATGAAAATGGAGGAACCATCGTGAACCGTTATGCAAGAATTGCGATTGCCGTACTCGCTTCCGTCGGCCTTCTCACTTCCGCGTCTGCCTGCGGAACGTCGCAGAACGGTGCCGGTTCCGCGCATGGCGCGATTTCCGTCGTCTCCTCCATCAACCAATGGGGCACCCTCGCCGAGCAGCTCGGCGGAAGCGGCGTGCAGGTGACCAGCATCATCAACTCCACCAACGTGGACGCGCACGACTATGAGCCGACCACGTCCGACATCGCCAAACTGCAGAAGGCACGAATCGTCATCGTCAACGGCGCCGGGTACGACTCATGGGCCGTCAAAGCCGCGCAATCCGCCAAATCGCAAGTCATCAACGCGGCGGAGATCGGTGGCGTCAAGGATGGCGGCAACCCGCACGTCTGGTTCTCGGCGGCGGTGCGCAAAGCGGTCGCACAGGCCATCACCAGGGCATACGAGGGCACAAGGCCCGACGGCAAGGCCGATTTCGACAAGCTGAACCAGCAATGGCGTTCCAAGGAAGACGAGGTCGCCCGAAAAATCACGGAGACCGAACGCAAGGCGGATGGCGAAGCCTATGCCGCCACGGAATCGGTCGCCGAATATCTGGCCGGGGACCTGGGCCTCAAAGACGCGACGCCGACCGGCTACATGCGTGCCACGGCCAACGAAAGCGAGCCAACGCCGACCGACATCAAACAGTTCACCGACATGCTGGAGGCCGGCAAGGTCGGCCTGCTGGTGGTCAACATTCAGGAGGAGACCGAGCTGACCGGCAAGATCGTCACCGCCGCCAAATCGTCCAATATTCCGATCGTGGACCTGACCGAGCAGATGCCGGAGCAGTACGATTCCCTGACGGACTGGATGGCCGCGCTCGTCGACGCGTTCTCCCAAGCCATCTAATGCGGATCTGCGTCAAACCGATACGAAAGTCGATAAAAAAAGGGCGATTCCACTGAAGGAACCGCCCATTTTCCGTATGAAAAGGACTGTTACAGCACTGCGGTGATGATGAAGTCCAGAATGAACAGCACGGCCACGACCCAGATCACCGGATGCACGTCCTTGGCCTGCTTCTTGCAGGTCTTGACGATGCAGTAGGTGATGAAGCCGCCGGCGATGCCGTAGGAGATGGAGTAGCTGAACGCCATGAACACGGACGCGAAGAACGCCGGAATGGCTGCGGAGATGTCGCCCCACTCGATTTCCTTCAAGGAGGAAGCCATCATGCAGCCGACCACGACCAGCACGCCTGCGGTCGCGGCGGACGGCACGGCGGAGATGACCGGGGAGAGGAAGGCGGACAGCGCGAAGCAGATCGCCACGACCACGGAGGTCAGGCCGGTGCGGCCGCCGGCGGCGATACCCGCGGAGGACTCCACGTAGGTGGTGGTGTTCGAGGTGCCGCAGATGGCGCCGATGGAGGTGGCGATGGAGTCGGCGAACAGGGCCTTGTCCATCTTGGAGGAGAAGCCGGAACCGTTCTCAAGAGCCTTCTCGTCCTCGGCGGAGAAGATGCCAGTACGACGGCCGGTGCCGATGAAGGTGCCGATGGTGTCGAAGGTGTCGGACATGGAGAACGCGAAGATGGTCAGCAGGATGATCGGCAGCTTCGACACGTCGGAGAACAGCGCCGGGAAGCCATCCTTGGTGAAGATCACGCCGAAGGTCTGCGGCAGCTGGGCGAAGGTGTCGGCGATGGACACGGAGTTGGCCATGGTGGTCTGGCCCATCGGAATGCCGACGACCGCGGTGACGGCGATGGCGATCAGCATGCCGCCGCGTACCTTGAGCACGGTGAGCACGATGGCCAGCACCAGGCCGATGATGAACAGCCAGATGGTCGGATTGTTCATGACGGCAAGGCCCGGGGTGGCCTGCACGGTGTCGCCGCTCTTGGCCGCGGACTTGGTGGTGAAGGTGAAGAAACCGACGTTGAGGAAGCCGACGTAGGCCACGAACAGGCCGATGCCGCCGCCGATGGCGTTCTGCAGCACTTCCGGAATGGCCTGGATGATCATCTTACGAATCTTGGTGACGGTGATGATGATGTTGATCAAACCGCACAGGAACACCATGCACAGGGTTTCCTGCCACTTGAAGCCGAGGCCGAAGCACACGGTGTAGGTGAAGAACGCGTTGAGGCCCATGCCGGCGGCCTGCGCGTACGGAACGTTGGCGAACAGGCCCATCACGAGCGTGCCGATGATGGCCGCGATGATGGTGGCGAGGAACACGCCGCCCCACGGCATACCGGTCGAAGACAGGATCTGCGGGTTGACGATGATGATGTAGGACATGGCGAAGAACGTGGTCAGGCCGGCCATGATCTCCGTGGAGACGGTGGTGCCGTTCTCCTTGAGATGGAAGAATTTCTCCATTTTCTCTTTTCTCATCTTTCTTGGGTTGGTAGGCGCGTGCCATATGGTGGCGTGCGCCGGCGAGAATCGCGACTCGCCTGGGACATGCGTCCCTGAACAAAGCAAACGTAGCACCTATGTAAGTCATGGAAATTTCGTGCGATTGGTAAGGGGTTGCTTTTGCGGCGGCGCGACACGCCGGTCTGGATTAGTCCAAACGGGTCAGTAAATTACCCACTTGTAAACCACAGACCGTTGGTTGGAGCGTGCAAGCGCTCACGAAGTTTGGTTCGCCAAGCCAGCGCAGGTTGAAGAACATACGCCCACCAAGGGCTTTCCGCTTAGCGGTCGAATGTTGCTCTGCCTGCGTGCAGGGCTTTTTTATTGCCCTGCGAGGTGTTCCGAATCTCACAGTCAACGGTTGACTAAGGAAGGAACGCCATGAAGAGGCCCGAAAAGGAAGCGGTGGTCGCTCAGCTTACGGACAAGTTCCGTAACGCCGACGCTATCTACCTGACCGAGTACCGCGGGCTTACCGTTCCGCAGATCTCTGAACTGCGCGAAAAGCTAGGCCGCGATACTTCCTACACTGTGGCAAAGAACACGCTCGTTCGCATTGCAGCCAAGGAAGCTGGCATCGAAGGTCTTGATGAACTTCTCGCCGGCCCGACCGCTGTGACCTTCGTGAAGGGTGACTTCATCGAAGCTGCGAAGACCCTGCGTGACTTCGCCAAGACCAACAAGGCACTGATCATCAAGGGCGGCTTCGCTGATGGCACCGTCTATGATGCTGAAGGCGCCAAGAAGCTGGCAGACCTCAAGTCTCGCCCGCAGCTGCTCGCCGAGTTCGCCGGCGACATCAAGGCTACGATGTCCAAGGCCGCGTACCTGTTCAACGCTCTGCCGACCAAGGCCGTGCGTACGATCGATGCGCTGCGCGAGAAGCAGGAAAAGGCTGCCTGATTTCGCTGCGGCTCGCCGCATGAATGAAGCAACCACAAAAAAGAAAAACAATTGTTTTAGGTGACGGCCACCTCTTCAATTCAGTCCGTCGCCAAGAATGAAAGGAAGCCATTATGGCTAAGTACACCAACGATGAGCTGCTCGAAGCTTTCGGTGAGATGACCCTGGTTGAGCTCTCCGAGTTCGTCAAGGCCTTCGAAGAGAAGTTCGACGTCGAGGCTGCTGCCCCGGTCGCCGCTGTTGCCGCCGCTCCGGCTGCTGGCGCTGCTGCTGAGGAAGAGAAGGACGAGTTCGACGTCATCCTCTCCGCCGTTGGCGACAAGAAGATCCAGGTCATCAAGGCCGTCCGCGCTATCACCAACCTGGGCCTGGCTGAGGCCAAGGCTCTCGTCGACGGCGCTCCGAAGGCTGTCCTGGAGAAGGCCAAGAAGGAAGACGCCGAGAAGGCCAAGTCCCAGCTCGAAGAAGCCGGCGCCACCGTCGAGCTCAAGTGATTCGCGCGGCTTCAAGCCGCAATCACCAAGCTGTAATGGAAACCCCGTTTGCCGTAAGGCAGCGGGGTTTTCCGCATATGGAGCATGACTCAGGCATGTTCTAAAATGGGGGAATTAGGCGAAAGTTGTCAATTTATCGGTTCGGAATCCTTACTTTCGCGATGAATCATGACACAATGGCAGATAGTGTAGTGCGAAAGGAAGGCCGACAACGGTGAGCGAGGATCGACGAATGACGCGGCAGTGGACCGTCAAAGTTGACGGAGACAACGTGAAAACGCTTCATGACGGCGAAAGCGTGGAAATCGGGCGCAAACCGTTGCGCCCGCTGTCGGATGACGGGTTCGTTCGTCTCGACATCATGGATCCGGGCAAGTCCATGTCGAAAAGACATGCGGTCCTCTCCGTCGACAAGCAGGGCAATTGCTCCGTACGAGATCTGCATTCCACCAACGGCTCGTTCGTGGTGACGAACAACGGCCAACTGATGCGCCTGCCCGCAGGCGAGGACATCAAGCTGCCCATCGACTCGATGACCCTGCAGTTCGGCGACGTGCGTCTTACGCTCGAATCCGCATTCGAACACGATGACGAGGATGACGACGCCACCTCCGGTGTCTCGGATGATACAAGCCAGCCGGTTTCGAACCTGTTCGAATACGCGGTCTCCGACGAGGCTCCGCAGGAACCGGATGCAGCCGACATGTCCGTGGACGACATCCTCAATCTGCGTGCCGGCGAGCCGACGACGTTCTTCCACGCACGCAATGTCACCGACCGTGCCGATGCTCTGCACCAGGCGGAACGTCAGACCTTCACGCCGGAGCATGCCGACAAGCCGGAACTCGAAGATGCATTCCCCTCGGTCTCCTTGGTTCAGGAAACCGTCGTGGCCGCGGACAAGCCCCGCGACCTGTTCGCCGACGCCGCAGCGCAGGCCGAGGCTGAAGCTGAGATCGAGGCCGATGTGGCCGATTCCGCTGATGCGGCTGCGACCGATGCCGAGGTGGTTGCCGTCTCAACCGAGACAGCCGCTCGGCCCTTGGAAGCATCCCATGACGGTAACAAGAACAACCTGATTCCGGTGGACAAGCTGTTCAGCGCGCGCCCCAGCACGCCAATCGCCGTCGCTCTGCCCGACAGGAACGACACTGGCGATAACACAGGCAACGTTGACAAGGCTGACAATGCGGCTGACGCGTCCGCCCAGGAACAGACGCAGTCCGCCGAACAATCGCAGATGGCGGAACAGCCCACATCGGAAACTGCCGAACAGCAGCCCGCCGAACAGCAGTCGAAGCCGATGCACGCTACGCAGCCGCAGATGGAACAGCCGGGAACGGTGACCGCGGAAGACGACGACGAGCGGTTCCGCCCGCAAAACAGCCAATCGCAGCCCGCGCCGGACGAAACCGCCGCATTCAAGCCGATCTTCGAACCGGGATCGGTATTCGACCGTGTGTCCAAAGGTGGCCTCGCCAAGCAGGAGCAGACCATCGAGGTCGACGGCCTGACCTCCGATGACGCCAAACGCACGGATGATTTCACAGTGCAGTTCCAGATGGCGCGTCATCCGGAACTGTTGCCGTTCCTCGCCATGAACCCATCCCTATACGATGACCTGTACGCGTGGTTGGGCGCATTGGGCAACCAAGACATCGATGCGGCTTTGGCACACAATCCGGGATATGAGGAATACCGCAAGGCAGTAGGGAAGTGAGTCGGTATATGAGCGAAAACGAAGAGACGGCCACCGCGTTGGACCGTATCCGCGGATGGCGTGAGGAGTATCGCCTTGGTCTGGCACCATCCCCGCTTGAGGATGTGACGCAACTGAGCGCCCAGCTTGACCTGACGCATGCGCACCCATCGGGCATCGCGCAGCTGTTCGCCAAAGGACACGTCACCTTGGACTCGTTGTTCCGAGACAACGGCATGCTGCGCGCCGCGGGCAGGCGTGTGGAACGCGTGCTCGATGACCGTGACGCGAAAAGCCGTGTCAGCGGCGTCGGCGAACTCTCCTTGGTGGTCGGCGTGGCCATTTGGAAAGGCAACCAGATGCCGGTGCTCATGTATCCGGTCGAAGTGCGCAAGGAAGGCCGCAACATCGAGAACGGCACCGTCATCGCGTTCACCGGACGAGTGCGTCTGAACGCGGCCTTCGCCGCCGTGATGCGTGAAAACAACGTGACATTGGACGAGACCAAGCTCTTCGATGGTTCGAATTACGAAAGCGGCACCCCCGAAACGTCCGCGGTGTTCGCGGCCATCACAGCGCGCGCGTCCAGCGTTTTCCCCGATTTCGAAATCGAACGTCACATCATCCTCGGCTGCTTCATGGACCCGTCCTCGCAGATGCTGGTGGAAAGTCGCCAGATCATCAACCAGCTGTCCCAAGGCCCGACAGGCAACATCGTCCTGGACGCGCTCGCCGGGAACAAGGAAGCCGCGGACGCGCTGAAAGATGCGCAGATTCCCGAATACAGTCCGTTCGACGCCGATCCCCATGGCGAATACGAGATTGGCGACGTTGACAACACCGTCCGATACGCGGCGCAGCTGGCCGCATCCGGGCATTCGATTTTCGTGGACAGCGTGATCAGCGGCAACACGGCCGAACAGGCCGCGGCAATCGCCTCCCGTTGCGTGATGGGCGGACACAGCGTGCTGTACGTGCCGTGCGTCACCGACCAAAAGCGCCGTTTCATGCAGACGATCGCGGCCAACGAGATGAGCGGCCAATTGCTGGACATCGCCGATGACGGCGCCAATGCGGCAATCGACCGTCAGCTGATAGCCGCAGTCGGTTTCCAATCCGGCGTCGCGACTTCGCGTTTCGACCAGATCTCCGACGAACTGGTGGGCGTACGCTCCCGCCTGGCCCGCTATCTGGGCGACTTGCATGGCGTCAGCCAGGAATGGGGCGTGTCCGCATACCAGACCATCCAGAACCTCGCGCAAATCGCCGTCCTGCCCACGCATCCGACCACGCATGTGCGTCTGGCCAAGCAGTCCGCCCATTCCATCGCGGACAAGATGGAGGAATGGGCCCAGAAGCTGTATCGCGCGGGAGAACTCGGCGAATACACCATCGGCGCGCAGGACACCGCCTGGTACAAAGCCTCCCTGTATTCCGAAGAGGAAGCGGTCAGCGCATACCAGCGTGTGGTCGAGCTGCTGCGCAAGGTGCTGCCCGCCACCCGCAAACAGGTGTCCAGCACCGTGCAGACCTGCGGCTTCCCGATTCCCACCACCGCGCAGGAGTGGGGACGCCAGGTCATGGTGCTCAAGAACCTGCGCCGCGTGCTCGACGTCTTCCAGCCGGAAATCTTCGAACGCGACATCGATTCCATGATCGAGGCCACCAAGCCCAAGGCCCAGCGCAAGGCCGAAGGCAGCTCCATGGGATTCTGGGAACGTCGCCGCCATATCAAGGAGGCCAAGTCGATGCTGCGCGTCGGCGCGCAGGTGGAGAACCTGCATGAGGCGCTGCTCGTGGTGGCCAAGCAGGCCGAACAGTGGCACATGTTCGTTCCTCACGGCGGATGGCCGGTGCTGCCCGCCAAACTCGACGACATCATCAACACGCAGGACCAGCTGACGAACGATATGACCGCGTTGAACGTGGCGCTCGCCACCACACCGCAGGGCGGCAATCTGGACACCGTCGACCTCAACCAGGTGGAAGAGCGTCTGAAGGCCCTGTATGACGACAAGCAGGCGTTGGATACGCTGCCGGAACGCGCCCGTCTGGAACGTGAGTTCCATTCGGCCGGTCTGGATGAGCTTGTGGCGGACCTGAGCAACCGCGGCGTGCCGAACGACGCCGTGGCCGGAGAACTGCAGCTGGCGTGGTGGACCACGGCTTTCGAAGACATCGTGAAGTCCTCCGCCATCATTTCCAACCAGGATGGCTCCGCCATGCAAAGCGCCGCCGACCGATTCACCCAGGTGGATGTCGAACACGTGCGTTCCATCGGACCGATGGTCGCCCAAGAGTCCGTACGCCGTCTGTGCGACATGCTTTTCTCCCGCACGCAGGAAGCCAATCTGCTGCATACCACGCTTGCCGGTTCCCGAAACGTGCCGTTGAACAGGCTGCGTAGGGAGCATCCGCAGATTTTGGCCGCGGCAAAGCCGATTCTGGTGGCAACGCCAGCCACGCTCGCTGCCATCACCGACCCGGCGCCGCTTGCCGATACCGTCATCATCGATACGGCCGCGCATATTCCGTCCATCGAGCTGCTCAGCATCATCGCCCGCGCGAAGCAGGTCGTGGTGATCGCGCACCGCAAGACCGTCACATCCGATGGCCTGCAGCGACTGATCGCACTGCTGCCAAGCGTGAAGATAACCGACAGGCCGGTTCGCCGTGCGCCGAAGCTCAACGCCTTCCTCGAATCGGAAGGATACGGCTCCGTGCCGTGCGATGTGGCGCGTGAAGGATACCAAGGCGAAGTCGCGTACCATTTCGTGCCGGACGCCAACGGTGTGCCGGTCATCAATTCCGGCCTGGTCGAATCAAGCCAGCAGGAGATCGACGAAGTGGTGAGCATCATCCGCAAGCGCGCGGCCGGTTTCACCATCGTTCCCGCATCGTATGTGCTTACCGTGGTGGCGCTCAACGCACACGTTCCGCATCCGTCTGGGTGCCGAGCTCAAGTCGCTTGCCAACAAAGACAAGGCCATGGGCATGTTCCTGCGCCACGTGCGCATCGTGGACATCGTCGATGTGGCCGGTGCCCACGCCACCGACGCGATTCTTGCGATGTGCTACGCCAAGACCTCGCACGGCAGGCTGCTGCAGCAGTTCGGCGCGCTGGAATCCGACGGCGGCCGAGGCATGCTGCTGGACGCTTTGGCGGTACCGGACCGTCATCTCGACATCGTCTCGTCCTTCGCATCCGACGATATGGACGACGAGCGACTGCATCAGGATGGTCCGAAGGCGCTCAAAACCGTGCTGCGTTGGGCCGAACAGCTTGATGACAGCATGGTCCGCCCGGCGATCAAGGAGTCCGGAGAGAACGTGCTCTTCAACGATCTCGCCGAGAGGATCCGCGAACGCGGCTTGGACGTGGCCGTCGATTACGGTTTCGATGACGGACTCAAACTGCCGTTGGTGGTTGGTCTGAAAGGCGAGCCGTTCGCTTTGGCCGTGCTCACCGATGACGCGCAGTTCATGGGATTGCAATCCACCAGGGAACGCCATCGCGTGCTGCTGCAGGACATCGAATCGCTTGGCTGGTCGGTGATGACGGTATGGAGCGTCGGCGCGTTCGTGAACCCCGATAAGGAAGTCGACCGCATCGTGGCACGACTGGGAAGCCTGTACCGGGAGGAACGGTGAGCGCCGAGCATATCGAAAACGTCATGGAGCATGACGATTCGCAGACCCAGTCCGAGACGCACTCCACACCCAGTTATTCCGCCACGCGGCGGACCGCACGCAAGCATAAGCGCGTGGTCCGCCAAGGTACGGAACTGTTCGATGCCGATGGCGTCAAACTCGAACCTTCGGACGTGCTCACCAAGCGCCAACGCGAGGCGGATGACGACAAGCGCATCCTAAACGAGCTTCCGCCACATTGGGCGGTCTTCTCCGAACGCGGCCGCTGATACGTCCAGCCGGGTGCCAGCTATCGATTAGGATTATCAGCCATTAATTGATGGTGGCGATGACCGCACTGTATTCCTGAACCCGCAACACGACGGCCGCCTCATTGGGCGGCATGGCGAACACCGCGATGGTATTGCCTTGCGCATCCTTAGCCGGTTTGCCGGTCAGCAGCGCTTCGGCGCAGATCGTGCGTAACTGCGCATCCACACCACCGTCCGGCATATCATTAGCCATGCCGGACGGCGTTTCCGTACCGTTCGGCATATCCGCGACATTCGGTGTGCCGGACTGCATCTCAGCATCTGTCATGGTGGCGCTGGAAAGTGTCACCTTGTCTCCGGGAATCAAACCGCCGGCCACACTTGCCAAACGCACTTCGATACTCGTATGGCCCTGCGGCACAACGGGGGACGCACGGGCCATGCCCGACATAAGCACATCGTGCGCGCCGATGCCCACCTGTGCGATCAGGCCGACGGCGTCGTCAAGCGTATGGAAGGCGTTTGCTCAGCGTAGCCATCGCTCGGCGCCTCACGTAACTCCACGGCTTCGCGTGTGATGGCCGTGCCTTTGGCGACATTCCGCACCGCGACCACAATAGGCTGCGTGGCGATGGCTGCGCGTACGCATTGCAGCGTGGCGAATACCGTCAGGCCAGCGCACAATGCGGCGAGGAACCGATGCAGGCGTGCGTTGCTTCGTCTGGCTTCCAACGATGCGGCAGTCGAACCATGCCGGTCTCGTTGCAGACGCGTCGTGCGCGCGGTCCGTCCTTCCGAAGCCGTCGATGTGCGCAAACTCGAATGTGGCCGGCGGTCCATCAAGGAATGAAAAAAGGTCATCATGCATGCATGATGACCTGATTGTTATGACCGCGGCAAGCGGAATCCGGGGTTGTGGTCGGAGAATGGGAGTTATCCACAATCTCCGGCGTGTCGCGTTGGATTCCGCGCCTGTGGGTCACTTGGATTTGTCGGTGCGGTAGAAGCCGGACCCCTTGAACTCGATCGGCACCGCGGAATAAACCTTGCGGACCTGCTCCTCGCCGCATTCCGGGCATACGGTGATCGGATCGTCGGTGAACGACTGCTGCTCGGTGAAGTCGTAGTTGCAGTTCTTGCAACGGTAATGGTAAGTAGGCACGATATCCTCGCTTTACGCACAATCCCAAATTTCTTAACGGGACATATCCTAGTACGTTCCCTGAGACGGCCCCGCAACCGTCCTATCCTCGGACATCGGCATAACCATCCGGCGTGAGCACGCCGTCGACGGGAATATCATGCGGCTCATGCGGCACGGTCTCGTCGGTCGGCTCCCAAGGCCAGCAAACGGCGACCACGCGCGCGGTGCTGCTACGATGCTCCAAAGCGCGGTCGTACCAACCGCCGCCGCGCCCCAATCGGAAACCATGTTCGTCCACAGCGAACGCTGGCACAATGATCAGCTCGGCCGAAGTGAGAACTTCCGGTCCTTCCGCTGCGTTTTCCGGCTCCTGCGGGCGATGTGTGTTGATGGAACCATCAGCATTGCGCTGGTCGCGCAGATCGTCAAGACCGTTCAGCTCACTCCAGCCGACTTCCATGCCAGCACCCAGACGCGGCACCAAAACACGGCAATCCGCGTCGAACATCGCTTCGAGCAACGGCATCATCGATATTTCACTGCCCATCGAGGCGAAGGCCGCGACGGTCGATCGCGGTCGAATCAGCGACGCTTCCAATGCGTGTTCGGCAAGCAGCCGTCCCGCTTCGCGACGCTGGTCGGCGGACGTCCGCTTTCGTCGTTCGATCGCAGCCGCGCGCCACTGCCGTTTCAGCTCGCGTTGTTGCTCATACATGTCCATATCGTTCGTTGTACCACGGTTCGATTGCGTGGGAAACGGAACATGGGGTATGGGTGGGGCACAATGGAAGGGTGACGATTTTGCAATCCTTGAGCGACATGATGCGTCGTCCGGGGAATAATTCCTTTGAAATGCCGGAATTCATCCAATCGCACAGCATGCGCGTCCCGGTGAGTCTGCGCCCGTTGACGGGTGCCGACTATGACGAGTGGAACGAGGTTCGCTGGCGCAACGATGCCTGGCTCAAGCCGTGGGAATCCGGCGACCCGCTGCACGGCGCCCCCATCACCTACAAGGAATGGATGAAACAACTGCGGCGCAACGAACGGGCCGGTACCGGTGCCGTGTTCGCCATCGAACAGCATGGCCGTATCGTCGGGCAGATCTCGTTGGGCGCGATCTGCTACGGCGCGATGCGTTCCGGCGTGGTCGGCTATTGGGTGGACGAGCGTTGCGCCGGGCGTGGCTACGCGCCGATGGCGGTGGCGCTGTTGGCGGATTGGGCCATGTTCGACCCGACCGGACCTCGACTGCATCGCATGGAAATCGACATTTTGCCGGAAAACAAGCGGTCCCGTGCCGTCGCACGCAAGGTCGGAGCAACGTTGGAGGGGGTGCGGCGCGCGTATATGTACGTCAACGGCCAATGGCGCGATCATGAAAGCTACGTATTGATGGCCGAGGACGCGCCAAACGGTTTCACCGCGCGTCTGATGACCGGGAATTCACCCTCCTGATTCGACACGCCGGGGAGGACTCGCCTTGAATGTCGGAATGTCACCTATTCTTATGACATATGGGTTATGAATCGTTAAGCACGGTGGTCGTGCTTGCGATCGTTGTCATCCTGATGCTCATTTGGTTGCCCAGACGGACGATTAAAGGCATGAAGAGGGTGATCGAACATCGCGAGGACCGCTTTTCACCGTCGTTGCATCTGGTGGATGCCGACAGCGGAACGCGATTTTCCGATGAGACCGTCGCGGCAGCGAAAGGGGTACTGATGCAGTCCACAGAGGCGCACAAAGGCGCAACATCCGAAGAACGGATCGCGGAAATTCGCGCCCTTCGTCACGCCGCGGTCCGCAGGAGGCGCGCCATCGCCGTCTCATTGCTGACAATCACGGTCGTTGTGCTGGTCTGTGCGTTCGCACTGCACTTCAGTCCACTGTTCGCGCTCATTCCGGCCGCGTTGCTGGCCGCGGTGCTCGCGTTGGGTGTGCGTGCGTCCAAGCAGGCCGTGGCGTGGGAGCGGAAGGTCGCCAGATACCATGCCAAGGTGAAGAAGCGTGCCGCCGCCGAACGCAAACGTGCGCAGGCGGAGCAGGCGGAACGTGCCAGACTGCGCGCGCAGGAGCTGGCCGAGGCCCGCAAGGTCGCCGACGAGCAGTTGAAGACCGATGTCGTTCCCGAGGGGGAGATTCGCCAGGCGATCGCCCGCGGCAAGGCCGATCGGGACGCCGCGGTGAAACGGCGCAAGGAAGAGATGTCTTCCAAGGAAGAGACGCAGACTGCCGAGAAGGCCGTCGACCAGACAACCGAACGTGCGGATGCCGCGCCCGCTGACGTCAAGGAAGTGGGACTGTCCATCCACGATGAGCGAGACAATATGGCCGAAGAAGCCAAAACCGTTGCCGTCAAGTCCACGCAGGACTTGATTTCCTTCTCGTTGGGTGCGCCTCGCGACGGTGCCGACGTTGAGGTGGATGCTCCGGAAAGCATGGAGATCAAATCCACCAAACAAGTGGCCAAGGCCGTGCCCGTCGAAACGCCTTCCGACGAGGCTGAGCCGTTGATTCCGCCAAGCGACGCAATGGGCAGCATGGATGCCGATGAGGCCGCCGCCCGCGTGGATGAGGGCGTGCACCTCAGAGAGGTCGACGTTCCGGGATTCCACGATGCCGAAGTACGTGCCGATGTGGAGGCTCCGGATGTGACTTCGGACTCCCTAGGCACCGGCCTGGAGGCCATTCTGGCCCGTCGTAGCGTCTGACGAACGACTTGAACCGTTTTTTACAAAGTCTGGAACCGCATGGTTTCAGGCTTTTTTGATAATTTCTCTCAGAGCGTTAGCACTCGAGTTGGCAGAGTGCTAATAATCGCGCTAGGATAAGTCACAGCGCGAAAGGACGACGCCGTAAGTGATCGTCAGCCTCTTGCTAGCGGGTCCCGGCGCGGTAAGTATCGATTTCTCTTTAGAAAGAGGAGGTCCACAGTGTCGATCTCACTCACACCGTTGGAAGACAAGATCATCGTCAAGCAGGCGGAAGCCGAGACCCAGACCGCTTCCGGTCTGTTCATTCCGGACAATGCCAAGGAGAAGCCGCAGCAGGGTGAAGTCCTGGCTGTCGGCCCGGGCCGTCGTAACGACGCCGGCGAGCGTATCCCGGTCGACGTCAAGGTCGGCGACAAGGTGCTGTACTCCAAGTACGGCGGCACCGAGGTGCACTACCAGGGCGAGGATTACCTTATCGTCTCCGCTCGTGACATCCTGGCCATCCTCGGCTGAGACTAGCGCGTAGCTGTCGAAACCCCGTTTCCCGTATATTGCGGTTCGCAAGGCTCGGGAGGCGGGGTTTCTGCGTTGTTCGGCGCCGATTTGCGTAAAACGTTGGAATTTCAACGATTTGGGCCGTTTTTGGCTGTCGCGACACGCCGTATTTGCATAAGTCGGCCGGTCTGTGGCATACTAAACGGGTTGCCGGTTGGGGTTCAACCAAACAGGCAGCACGGCGGATTTCCCAAGCGGTCAAAGGGAACTGACTGTAAATCAGTCGCCTCGTGCTTCAGTGGTTCGAATCCACTATCCGCCACGCCTCGATAGCTCAGTGGTAGAGCACTTCCTTGGTAAGGAAGAGGTCGTGAGTCCGATTCTCACTCGAGGCTCTCATGGCGGGATAGCTCAGCTGGCTAGAGCGTACGACTCATAATCGTAAGGTCAAGAG
>ENA-OQKL01000060-OQKL01000060.1-human-gut-metagenome-genome-assembly--contig:-NODE-60-length-37483-cov-6.742397_pt1 | contig 37483 bp, 33 predicted proteins | sample MGYA00242779_ERZ504800 | MGnify/ENA primary metagenome ERZ504800 (study PRJEB26092, sample SAMD00036410) | human gut metagenome | host: Homo sapiens | study: EMG produced TPA metagenomics assembly of... | reverse complement strand
CTCTCCACGGTATCATTCATTTGATTAAACCAACCGGATATCCTGCTCTGTTGTATTCGCTGTATGATCCTACCGGCAATAAAAGTTCAAATTCATTTTGCGCAAGCAGTTCCTGCAGCATTTCAAATGTTGTCACGTTTTTCTACTCCCTGATCCATTGCTAAACCTATGATACTCTAATGGCTTCTTTCCTGTCAATCATCCCATAGTTTTTTCAACTAAAAAAACATCTGCTTTCTAGTTTTTTTTAAGAAAACAGATGTCTTTTCATCCTTATCTCCTATCGATCGCCCGCACGGAATTTCCGTCATTTAGCTTCACCGGAAAACGATACGAATAATTTCTTTCCTGCCAGTTCTCATCCTCCATCATCCGCAAAAGATTTTTGGCGGTAATCCGTCCCAGCTGATACTTCGGATGCACAGCCGATAGTAATTTCACTTTCTGCTCCTGCTGCAGCTCCGCATCATCAAAAGATACCACCGAGACATCTTCCGGAACGGAAAGCCCGCGATCTGCCAGAAATTCCATATAATATCCGGCGACTTCATCGTTGTACACAATCATTGCGGTACAATCCTTTGTCCTGCGATACATCCGGAGCATTCCCTTCTTGCTGAGCTTTTCATCCATATCTTTCGTGGAATACCAACGCACACAATCATCATCGAATTTCACGCCATAATCGGAAAGACACTGGATAAATCCTTTATAGCGCTCAATTCCCTGCATATCATCGTATTTAAAAATTCCACCAATCCGGCGATGTCCGTGTTCGATCAGTATCTTTGTCAACTCGTATGCCGCTCTGGCGTCTTCCATCTCTACGCTGTCAAACAGCTGATTTTCATAATGATTATGGATAAAAAGCGTCGGTATGTTGCGCTTTCGAATTTCTCTGAACAGGCGGATATTTGGATTGGGAAACGCGGACCGCGAACCTTCGATAATCAATCCGGAAACATTGCTTTTTATCAGCCCTTCCAGATAAAGTGCCTCATCATTCAGACGGTTTTTGGTTACCGCAACCTCAATCCCATATCCCTTTTCTGTCAACGCAGATTCAATTCCATCATACACCTGCGGAAATAAATAATCGGAATAATAACTAAGGAGCAGACCAACCCGTTGACGCGATTCGTTCTCGGTACTGCCTTCATAAGACACGTACGTTCCGCTTCCGCGTACCCGGGTGATCAGCCCCTCATCCTCTAACTGTTGGAGAGCTGTGCGCACCGTCTGCCTGGAATAACCGAATTTCTTCTGCAGAATGGTCTCAGACGGAAACTTATCCATATTTTTAATTACGCCACTGGTGATTAACGTATGTGCCCAATGATATAATTTCTGATATTTCAAATTATCCTGTTCTGTATTACGCATAGCCTCTCCATTTGCCTTTTTATGTTTTTACTTGATAACCTGAATAGACTCACGATCTGCAAATACTGCAACGAAGATCAGGAATACGATACCCTGAATGAGCTGCATCATCTGTGTAGAGAATCCCATCATAGTTAATCCACTGTTTAATACGATGTAAAGTAATGATCCGACAATAATATTCTCGAAACGAACCTTTGCACCACCGGAAATTGGCATTCCACCAAGTACCAGTGCGATCAGGATCTGTGTCTCTAACTGGTTTCCACCGGAAGATGTTACCGATCCGACTTTGATAACGTTGATAAATGCTGCAAATCCTGTAATGGCACCTGCCAGTACATAAATCAGGAATTTCTATCCGGTCTGTACGGATACCGGAAAACATAGCTGCTTTTCTCACCGGCACCGTATGGCCTTTAAATAAGTTCCGAACTTTGTAAAGCGGAATGCCACAAATCCAATGGCAAGTATCACAACCGTGCAGGCAACTTTCAGTGCTGTGCTGTCATAATTGATCAGCTTTGCAGATCCGGCTACCGGAGCGTTGGTTGTCAGGTACTTGATAAAACCACGGAATAAGAACATGGTACAAATTGTTACAATAAAGGATTTGATCTTACGGTTTACATAGAAATAACCGTTAATCGCACCGATTGCTGCTCCGGCTGCAATACCACCGATAATCGCCAATGGAATGCTGTATTTTGAGAGCATACATACTACAATGGAGGAAATACCAAGAATAGATCCCTGGGAGAAATCCAGACCACCCATTGTCATAATGAAAAATACGCCCATCGCAGAAATCATCGTCACATATACCTGTGAGAGTACCAGTGACATATTACCCATCATTCGAAAATCTGTCAGGAAATTGAATAACAGGAAAATAACCACCAGTCCTACAATCGGAAGAAGTGAACGGATCAGCGACATTTTTGATGCTTTTTTGAGCTGCTGCTCTTTATCGTTTGTATTTACACTTGCTTGACTTCCCATAGCTGCCTCCTTATACCATCATCGTAATCAGACCATTTTCATCAAGGTTCTGGTCACGCTCAAGTTCTCCGCTGATCTTGCCGTCTTTCATGATCATGATGCGGTCACACATACCGATCAGCTCCATCAATTCCTCGGAGATCATGATAATGGATTTTCCATTTTTTCTCATCTGATTCATCAACTGGTAAATATCCTGCTTTACCTTGATATCAATGCCTCGTGTCGGGCTGTCGAGTACGACGATATCCGAATCTTTTCCGATCCATCTTGCCAGAACGACTTTCTGCTTATTTCCACCGGACAGGTTGGAAACGAACTGGTTGACATCGACCATCTTAACGGACATCTGCTTTGCAAATTTGTTTGCAAAATCTTTTTTCTTCTTATCGCTGATCAGATGTGCCGGTCCGGACAGTTCATCCAGTGACGGGAGACAAATGTTATCTCCAATGCTCTGATTTAACACAACCGACTCGTTATCACGATCCTTCGATGTATATGCAATGCTGTGTTTGATTGCGGTCGGAATATCGTTGATCTGGGTTCCATCTGCCAGCTCTACGGTTCCTTCCCTGTCATAGGATGCACCAAAGATTGCTTTACCGATCTCATGCATACCAGACTCGGAAAGTCCACCAAATCCAAGGATCTCACCTTTGTGCAGATCAAAACTTACATTCTCGATCAATCCCGGAACGGTTACATCCTTTACCGAAAGTACGACTTCATCGGAAACTTTCTCCCCGTAATCGCTGCGGTAGTAATCGCCCGTTACTTCACGTCCAACCATGAGTTTCTTTAAATCATTTTCGTTGACATCTTTACTCTTTACGGTATCAATGTATACACCATCACGGAGAATGGTGATTGTATCGGATTTCTCAATGATCTCCGGGAGATCGTGGGAAATAAAGATGACGGTGTTGCCGCTCTTTCGGATACGCTCCATATGTTTGTACAGTTCTTCACGCCCCTCCTGGGAAAGCGCTGTCGTTGTCTCATCAATAACAACGATCTTTGGATTAAAGTAGGTTGCCTTTACGATCTCTACGAGCTTACGATCCTCGAAGTTGTAAGAGTCGATCATATCAGCAGCCTTGATTCTTTCAAATCCATACTGCTTTAACAGCTCTGTTGCTTTTTTGTTCATGGCATTTGTATTTTTGATGCCACAGTGTACGAACTGATCCTCATGACCGAGGAAAATATTCTCTGCAACAGTCAGTCCGGACAATGTACCAAGCTCCTGTACAATGATGGAGATTCCTTCATTGTTTGCTTCTACCTGATTCTTTGGATGAACTTCCTTGCCATCCAGAATAAATGTACCGCTGCCAATGCTGTAAATACCGGTAAGCATGTTGGTCAGGGTGGATTTTCCGGAGCCGTTTTCTCCGATCAGTGCATGAACTTCTCCCTTGTTAACGTTAAAGGAAACGTTCTGTACGGCTTTTGTAATACCGAAGTTCTTGCAGAGATTTTTTACTTGTAATCTTACTTCACTCATTGCTGTCTTCCCCCTTTCATTACTTGACGATCTCGCCCTTTGTAGCCTTTGTTGTCAGAGTAATGATAATAAGCAGTGCAAGTCCTGTGATCACATCCTGGATAGCGGTTGGTGCTCCAAGAGCAATGAAACCGAAGAAGATGATGTTGATGACAAACTCACCGATGATAATTGCCGGAAGTGGCATTCCGTATTTCTTAAATGCCAGACCAAAGAAACATCCCATGGTCGGTACGAAGTTTCGGCTCATAGATGCCATTCCGGTAACGGCTACCATGGAAGATCCGTAACTGATGGTCAGGATCGCCATAACACCGAGGAATGCACCACTTAAAATAAATGCAAGAACTTTATACTTATTTACGTTAATACCCATGTTCTTGGCAACAAACTCATCACTGCCGATAGCATAGGTGTATGTTCCAAGTTTTTGTGTAATTTAAGAATATGTAAGCAACGACACATGCCACAAGTGCAAGGATGATATCCCAAGGCATCTGGCCAAATGCACGTAAATTGGATGGAAGTGTCTGCTCTACGCCGCCTGCAATGTAGTTTGCCAGAGACTCATAGATCAGTGCAAGTCCTGTTGTTACAATCATGGACGGGATACGGAGTTTTACATAAAACATACCGTTTAATGCACCGACAATTGTTCCTGTTAAGATACATCCGACGATCAATCCGAAATATCCGAGATTAAAACGGGTGGCGAATACACACCCAACGATTGCGGAAAGCATGATATTTGCGCCAATGGAAAAGTCGAACATTCCCATTACCATTACAAAGTAGAATCCTACGGCACCAACAGTTGCAATCAGGCTGGCCTGAAAATAGTTAAGCATATTGCCGAAAGATCCAAAGTTATGCGGCGAAAGTATTTTAAAGATGGCCCAGGAAAGCACAACCAGACCGAGCAGGATCAGATACCCCATTGCTTTTCCCGAAAATTTTTTCGTAGTACTCATATTATCTACCTCTTTTTGTCAATTCTGATAAACGTCACATTGATGGAAAAAGGTGGCGCCGCAAGCAGCGCCACCCCTTGTGGTTATTGTTTTATTTACCCGCACGTGCTGCTGCATCTTCAATAGATACGCTCTGTGCAGTAATTCTTAAGTCTTCCAGACTCAGCTTAGACATATCAACCAGTTCCTGATCGGTATATGGAAGCTGATCTACGAAATACTTCTCATAATTCTTGTAATCATCTGCAGATGATACATACAGATATGGGAATGGAACATCTTCGAACTTACCACCAAAGTCTTTGTAGTTACCCTTTACTGCATTGTATACCATCATGAATGCGATCAATGGATCACAGAAATGTCCTCCGGACTCACCAGCCATGGAACCATTCTCAAGTCTGTCTCCAAGGTCTGGAAGGAAGTCTGTAGAAACGATGTCGATATCTGCGGTCTTTCCGGCACGCTCAACTGCTGCGATTGCACCCTGGAGAGGATCTCCACCACCACCTGCTGGAATAAGTGCATCCAGGTTTGGATCTGCTGCCATCAGAGCTTCTGCTGCCTTAGAACCACCTTCGGAAGTTGTTCCTGCGTACTGTGGCTCAGAAAGCTTTGCCTGATCATCTGGATGTTCTTCGTTCCACTTATCTACGCCAGCTTTATAGCCTTCCCATCTGCCGAGCCATGTAGCATCTCCCTGCTCCCAGCCGATCAGACCAATGTTTCTGTCACCTTTGTTTAAAAGAATGTTTACAAGTTCTTCACCGTTTGCCGGCTCATCCTCGTGAACAGCTCCGATATAATAATCAGAATCTTTTGCTGCCTGATAAATATCTGCACTGTTTTCCTGACTGATAACACGGAAGAACTGTGCCAGATATACTTTATTGTCATTACAGGTCTTAATTGCGGAAGTCATCTCTGTATCAGATGAGTTACAGATGATAATTCCCTGACATCCTGCTGCTGCCAACTGCTCAACAGAAGCGGTAACTTTCTCAGATACATGTCCCTGATCCACATACTGTACATCGACATCCAATGCCTTTGCTGCCTCATCCAGAATCTTCTTACACTGAGAACCAAGTACATCGGTGGATGACCAGATGGAAACACCAATCTTAATCTTTCCGGATTTGTTTGATGATGTACCTCCCTGTGTGGAAGATCCTCCCCCGCCGGTTCCACAGGCTGTCATACCAATTACCATTGATGCTGCCAGGATCGTTGCAGCTACCTTCTTTAAAATTTTCTTCATACGTTGTCCTCCCTCTACTTTGATACGTATTTGCTTTTTGTAATTCTAATTATAGACGGTCCTCTCCTGTTTTTCAATAAAATACAACAATATTTTTTCGTAAAGTTGTATTGTTATATTGCAATTTAACTGTTAAATTTTCTATTTTTCATACGATTATGTGCATTTTGACTGGTTTTCATTTTATTTTTCCTTTGTTTTACTGTCGTTTTGTGCGTTTTGTGTATTTTATTCTTGATTTCTTTCGCTATTGCAATACAACTTGCTTCATGTACACACTTGTACGTTTTCATCTCATGAACACCTGCCATTAAATCAACTGTCTATGTGCAAAGAGAGGCACGACATTGCACTTTCCCGGCACAAATGCTATGATTGAATCACCAAACAGAACAATATTGTATAAAGGAAAGGGAGATGCATTATGAAGGTAATGAACATTGAAAACCACAGGAAGTTTTTGAAAGTAATTGACAGTTGTTCCGGACAGGTTGAGCTTGTCACTGCTGACGGTGACCGCCTGAATCTGAAATCAAAATTATGCCAGCTGGTATCCTTATCTACCATTTTTGAATCTGCTTCCACCATCCCGGAGATGGAAATCATCGCACATGAAGCAGAGGATTCCAGAAAGATTATGGATTACCTGATGCGCGGATAAAACGTTAGAACAATACCAATAAAAAGGAGTATGAAAAACACCGTTGTTTTCATACTCCTTTTTCTTATTATATATGTCTTATATCTCTGACCTGCTTCAGACAAAAATCCGATTAGATATTTAACAGATCACTGAATACTTTCAGTGCTCCGTCTGTCTCATGTGCAAGTACGCGCTTTGCAAGAACTTTACCAAGCTGAACACCTTCCTGATCGAAGCTGTTGACATTCCATAAGAATCCCTGGAACATGATCTTGTTCTCAAAGTGTGCAAGCAATGCACCGAGTGTCTTCGGATTAACCTGCTCTCCGATAATAATAGAAGATGGGCGTCCACCCTCGAAATTCTTGTTGCGGTTTTCATCTTCCTTGCCGCATGCAAAAGCAACGATCTGTGCTGCTACGTTTGCGCAAAGCTTCTGCTGGCTTGTGCTGTCCTGAATGACAACATCTGTGTCAAGCTGGTTATTCTTAAATCCAACAAACTGCAGTGGTACAATATCGGTTCCCTGATGCAGTAACTGATAGAAGGAATGCTGTCCGTTTGTTCCAGGCTCACCGAAAATGACAGGACCTGTCGGGTAATTTACAGGCTCTCCAAAACGGTTTACGGATTTACCATTGGACTCCATATCTACCTGCTGTAAATGTGCCGGGAAACGATTGAGTGCCTGTGAATATGGAAGCACAGCAGTGCTCGGATATCCCAGTACGTTACGCTCATACACACCGATCAGTGCATCCAGCATCTCAGGGTTCTTCAATACGTCTTTTTCTGCGGAGAGTTTATCCTCTGCTGCGGCGCCATCCAGGAACTGTGCAAATACATCCGGTCCGAATGCCAGGGATAATACAGCTCCACCAACGGCTGATGTAGAAGAATAACGTCCTCCGATGTAATCATCCATAAAGAATGCTGCCAGATAATCATCACTCTTTGCCAGCGGAGAAGTCTCACTGGTAACTGCGATCATATGCTTAGAAGCATCCAGGCCTGCTTTCTTTAATGCGTCCTTAACGAAAGACTCATTGGTCAGTGTCTCAAGTGTAGTACCTGATTTGGAAACAAGTACGAAAATAGAATGGGCAACATCTACAGAATTCAATACAGCGGCTGCATCATCCGGATCTACATTACTGATGAATTTTGCTTCCATCTTAAATGTGTTGTTTTTCTTTGCCCAATTCTCAAGTGCTAAATACATAGCGCGAGGGCCCAGGTCACTTCCACCGATACCGATCTGGACAACTGTTGTGAATTTTTCACCAGCAGCGTTTGTAATCTCACCAGCGTGTACCTTATTGGCAAAATCAGCAATTCTCTGCTGCTGCTCCACATAGAATTTACGCTTATCCACACCATCTGCCACAACAGCTTTTCCAAGCTGTCCACGGGTCAGCTGATGAAGAACCAGACGGTTCTCTCCGGTGTTAATGACTGCACCGTTGTAAAGCTCCTCAAATTTTTCGGAAAGCTGTGCTTCTTCTGCTAATTTTACCAGAGCTGCCAGCACATCATCATCCACCTGCTTTGCAGCATAGTTGTACACCAATCCCTCTGCCATTGGAATACTGTAATTTTTCACACGCTCTGCCCCGTTCTCGCCAGACATAACTTTTTTCAGATCTATGCGACCTGTTTTTGAAAGGTTCTGAAAAGAAGCAAGGGTATCCAAGTTGTCCCAAGTAACCATAATAGATTCCTCCTATATGTTCTTTGTTATTTTATTCCTCAACCTTACTGATTATACAATGTAATTTCCATGAATTCAAGTATGGATAGTATGTGAAAAATGCGCTTTTCTTTTTCTTATACTGTGATATAATTCTTATAGATGTTTTGGAACGGCATATGTTTATTGGGGGATTACATATGATTCATAAAAAAATAGGGGCGTTTATATTTCAGGATGTACAAAATCCAAATGAGACAAAAACCACTGCTGTGACCCTGCGTCTGTACGCACTGATTCTCAGCGTTTATTTTCTTGTCCTTTTTTGTGTCTGCTGCTTTCTTCGGGATGTTCCTTCCTCCCTGCTGACGCTCATCTGTGGCATTTTATATGTATTTGCTTTCCGGATTACCTATCTAAACCATACACATTTTGCTTCCATTTTTTCACAATTACTGACGTTATTGTGGATTACTGTATTTATACAGAGATTTGGGTGGGACTGCGGTGTACAGCACTTCCTGTTTGTACTTCTCGTATTAAATTTTGCAGTCAGTTTCCACCGCATACGCACTAAAATCTTTGTTGGAATCTGCACATGTGCTTACCGCCTGCTTTTGTATTCCTATACACGGTATCATCTGCCGGTCATCCAGCTTTCCACAGATGCCAGTATCTGCATACAGACCATAGACACTTTGTTTATTTTTGCAGAACTGATCACGGTTATGATTATTTTCACCCAGAATTCCCAGCAGATGGAACACAAGCTTATACGTTACAATCTGGAACTGGAACACATCGCATCCACAGATCCCCTGACCGGGCTTTTCAACCGTTGGCAGATGTATAAGCGTCTGGAAACATGTATTTCCAGATACACTCAGCATAAATTACAGACCCTGACTGTTGCCATGGGGGATATCGACTTTTTCAAACATGTCAATGATACTTACGGACATGATGCCGGGGATGAAGTTCTCCGCACACTTTCCAGGTTGTTTTGCACGGTAATAGGCGAAAAAGGAGAAGTCTGCCGCTGGGGCGGAGAAGAATTCCTGTTTGTATTTCCCGGCATGGATATGGAGGAGGTTCAGCTTTTGATGTCTGACCTTCTGGATGATATCCGGCACACTCCTGTATTATACGAACGGGAACTGATTCATGTAACCATGACATTCGGAGTCGAAGAATTTGGCAGAAATCATACCATGGAATCTGTCATCCAGGAAGCCGACCGCAAGCTTTATCTCGGCAAAGAGAGTGGGCGGAACCGGGTGATCTACTGATTTTATGCCATCTCACCCACCCGGTGGATTTCCGTTCTTTTTCTGAGGAAATCCAAAAATCTGTCACATACGACGGTATATACAGATCCCATCACATTGAATATAATTCGCAGCGCCACTGCCGTACCTGCACCGAATAACCCCGATGCGATCGACAGTGCGCCAAACGTATTAAATACGGTCTGCCATGCATATCCCGCAGAATAACCCACACCAATTCCACCGATCATCCCGATATACGGATACATGGATTCCGGTAACACATGATACAAAACAAGAAAAATCATGCACCCCACAATATTAAACGGTCCCCTGCGTTTTGCACGCTCCACACTGTCCTCATGAAATGGAAGACATACAGACATGCAGGCGATTCCCGCCCACATGGCACGCGGCCATCCGAGCAGTGACACGATCAGCAGTGCCGAAGAAACAATCAGTGTCAGCTTAATATACCACCAGTTCCGCGCGGAACGTACATCAAATTCCCGGAACAGATCCAGGAATGTCCGGCGGTATGGGCGGTTTTTCTGATTCTTATAAAATACAGCCATGCAGATTCCCATACCAATCAGCAGACTGATCACACGCAGCACATAGGCATGCCCGCTCACATCATACCCCTGCAAAAGCAGATATCCAAGGACAAACGTGGACTGGTTTGACATGATCACATTGTGGCATCCGAAAATCATGAGAATCAGAATACATGCCACATTCACAAAAAATGCCGGAACCGGATGCATCATATTGGTAATTCTCGGTCCTGCGATTAAAATTCCAAAAATTCCCGCAATACAGAGCAGCCCATGACTGGTACGCACCCCGAAATCTGCCTGCCGGAGCACAAGTACTGCCAGCAGCACAACCACTCCCGGTACACTGTTATCTGCACCGAATATTTTACTAAACAGTGTAACCACAGCGACGCAGAATGCCATAACAAGATAGACTTTAAAATTATAGATCAGGATATGTCTGCGTTTTTCTTTTTTGTCTGTTGTGTTTTTGATCAGCTGTTTTGAGCCAACTGAACTCAGTTGTAGTTCCTGGTAAAAAGTCATCATCTGATTCCCCCTCGTTTTTTTAAATAAAAAAGTACGCTGGCTTTGTGGTGCAACGATATCACAAAGCGTAGCGTACTATACCTCGATTTTTAAAAAACGTCAAGGATACGTCCTGTTTTTTTAGATTTTGTTTAGAATTATTTTAGATTTTTCCCATCTGAAAAAGCATTTCCCACTTTTTCGCCCAGCACATAATACTCATTGTTGAACGGATCAAATGTGATCGGCTGTACTTTTGCCACATCTACTTTTCCGTCGGTCATTGCAGCTTCATCCACACTGACATTGACAATCTCCGCTACCAGTCTGCAGCTTTCCGGATCATAACTTTTTACTTTGCACTCTGCACAGACTGCCAGTTCATTGATGATCGGAGCGTCTACATTTGCACTCTTTGTCACGGTAAAACCTGCTTTGTCCAGTTTTCCTGCCACATTGTTTGCAGATTCGATTCCCACATAATCACAGGCTGCCACATGCTTTGCATCTGCCATGCTTACGGTAAATGCCCCGGTTCTCTGGAAATTCTTTGTTGTCTTATGTCCGGCACTGATGCAGAAAGAAATCTCGTTTCCTTCACTGATTCCGCCCCATGCTGCGTTCATTGCATTCGCCGTGCCGTCCTCATTGTATGTTGCGAGAATAAATACCGGCTGTGGATAGGTGTATGGTTTTGCTCCAAAATCTTTTCTTGCCATATTAATTCACTCCTTTTCGTGCTCTGTTTTGAATTATTTGGAAGGATGAACTCCTTCCTCTGTTTTATACCTCACATTTTTGCAGGAATCAAGAGGGGGCAGGACATATACAGGTTTTTTGTGGGATTATGTCCCACGGCTTTTGCTTCTTGGGACATATGTAGATTTTGTGAGCAATTATGTCCCATAACTTCTGGTGTCTGGGATATATAGAAGATTTTTCCGGAGCTATGTCCCTCTTTCTTGGACACACGGGACTTTTTCTCCTGCTTTTTCGCTATATGTCCCTCTTCTTTAGACTTACGGGACTTTTTCCTCTGCTTTTTCTTTATATGTCCCTCTTCCTTGGACTCGCGGGACTTTTTCCTCTGCTTTTTTCTATATGTCCCTCTTCTTTAGATTCGCGGGACTTTCTCCCCTGCTTTTTTACATATGTCCCATCTAGGTTCTGCAATAGCATGAAATGAAGGTGATATACTTTTATATGCCCCAAAATTATATAACTAAATACAGTTCGCACTCCAAGATTTTACACAGGCAAAAATGGCATTTTATATAATTATATCTCTGCACATACTTTGCCAAGTTTTTTTGCATATTCATAAAGCTGCCTATTTTTTTCATTATAAGGACCAAATTCTGTCAATGCGCAAATGCAGGCATCACAGTCATCGAGCATCTGTTTTGCCCGCAAAAAGGTTTCTTCCGAAACCGGAAAGAATGCTTTTTCCGAAAAAACACAAGCGGCAAGTGCAGATGCCGCTGCGTACTCCACATCATTTTCCTGCAGAATGCCTGCTGCAAACGGAATATTCTGCCGCTGCAGGCGGTTGTAAACCGCAAGCCCTGTTCCACCACCGCCAATCACAAATACCTCCGGAATTCCTTCCGGTCTTTCCATAAAAACCTGTCCGGTCTGCGGTTCAAACTGCTGTGGCTTTACACCGTACAACTGCTGCACGTAGTTCCCGGAAAAGATTTCCTCCGGTGTCCCGACCCGGTCAATACGGTCCCCTTTCACACACGCAATGGTGTCCGAAATTTTCTGTGCCAGATCCAGTTCATGCAATGACATGATAACTGCCAGGTTTTTCTTCCGTGCCAACATGCGGATGGTTGTAAGAATATCCAGTTTAAATCCCATATCCAGATAGGAAGTCGGTTCATCAAGAATCAGAACCTGTGTGTCCTGGCAGATCGCCCGCGCCAGCATAAGTCTCTGCCTCTGCCCATCACTGATTCTCCGGAAATCCTGCTGCTGCACTTCCCCGGCATGCACCAGGGCAATCGCCTCGTCCACCTTTTTCCAGTCCTGTTGTGAGAGAATACCAAGCCTCCCCGTGTACGGGTAGCGCCCGGTTGCCACCACATCCCTGCCGCTTAACAGTTCCGTGTGGATGCGCTCCGTCATGACCATCGAAAGGCGTCTGGAAATTTCACTGTCCGTCAGTTCCCTCATGGATTCTTTTCCCAGAAAAACACTGCCGCCAATGGTTTTAAGCTGTTTGGTGATGGTCTTTAAAATTGTCGATTTTCCGGAGCCGTTTGGTCCGATCAATGTGAGGATTTCCCCTGGCCGGACACCCAGATTGATATTTTTAATCAGGGGAATCCGGTCGTATCCTACGGTCAGATCACGCATCGTAAGCTGCTCGTCATCGTTTGGTATATCTTGCGCAGGAAACTGCCCTGGCTCTTTTAGCATATTCTGCCCGTTATGTTGTTTTCCGTTTTCTTCTTTCATCACTTTCCAATTATTTTCCATCTGCATTTTTGTGTCTGCTCATAGTAACTTTCTTCCTACCTTTGCGTCCTTATCCGTTTTGGCTTTCTGTCTGCACGTTATTTGTCTTCCACGATTCATCACATCCGCTGCTTTCGCAACATTGCCGCAATTACCACCGGCACTAAAAATACCGCCGTCACCGAACTGATACTGATCTCCGTTGGTGCAAACACGGTTCGCGCAATCCCGTCACAGAACAGCGTAATCACTGCGCCGCCGAGAAAACATCCCGGAATTAGAATAATCGGTTTTGCCGTGTGGGTTGCCAGTTTAATCAGATGTGGCACCGCAATCCCGACAAACGAAATCGGTCCGGCAAACGCGGTCACACATGCCGACAGCAGACTTGACAGTAAAATCAGTGCAATGCGCAGTGCTTTTACATTTACGCCCATATTTCTGGCATAGGACTCGCCCATCTGATAAGCACTGATCGGTTTTGCAAGTCCGAAGGTAATCACAACCGTGATTCCAACAATTATGACCATGATGCGAATGTGCTCCCAGCTCATACCGGAAAAACTTCCCATCGACCAGTTGTGAAGATTGACAATATTGGAATCGTCCGCAAACGTCACACAAAAATCCGTAATCGCTGAACAGATATAACCAATCAGGATACCGCACACTACAAGAAGCGACATATTCGATACCCGAAACGAAATCAGAAGGACAAATCCCATGGCAAGCAGTGAACCGGCAAATGCAGCTACCACCATTCCAAGGGAACTGACCATAATCCCTTTTTCCAGAAGAAAGATCATGGTCAGTGCCACGACAAGTTTGGCTCCGGAGGAAATCCCAAGCACATACGGTCCTGCAATCGGATTCTGGAAAAAACTCTGCAGCAGAAAACCCGATACCGAAAGTGCCCCTCCGAGCAGCATCGCCGCGATAATACGGGGCAGACGGATTTTCCAGACAATCTGATACAGTGTGGAATCCGGCTGATGTTTTGTCAGCACGCCCAGAAAATCAAAAAAAGACATTTCCACACTTCCGACACCGATATTCCAGAAAAACAAAACGACCAGCAATCCCATGATCACAAGAAAAGAAACCAGATAGCGGAGCGTTCTGTTTGTTTCTGTCCCGGAATTATTCTTTTTTTCTTTTATTTGTGATCTCATATTCTGCTCCTCATGCATTACGACAATTGTTATTATTTGTACATCCGTATGCCCCGGCTCACTGCAATTTCTTCAAAAACCGGTATGTTCCATCCCCTTCTCCCGTCAGAATCTGATTCAGATCCTCGATAAAATCACAGGTTCCGGTAGACTGCTGGTAAAAATTGCTTCCCGTTGTGTACACCTGTCCGCTTTTTACCGCCTGAAAATCCGCAAACAGGCTGTTTTTCTTTACCAGCTCATCGATGGACGTCAATTCCCCCTCAATGGTTCCGTTGTAGATCAGCACATCCGCATCAATCTCCGCAGAATAAAAATCTTCCATCTGCATTTTCATCGTGGAAAGTGCATTTTTTTCTTCATCGGTATAATTTCCGAGTGAATAGATACCGCCTGCAAGTCCGATCATCGCAGAGACATAGTCGTTTGGCTTGCGCACAGTGATCGTCCCGTCCGAAGAAACTGCAAAAAATGCCACCTTTTTCCCGGTACTCTTTTTTCCCAGAATCGGTTTCACACGTTTTACCTGTTTATTAAAATAGTCATCTGCCTGCTGTTGTTTTCCAAACAAAACACCGAACAGTTTGATCCATTCCAGCCGTCCCAGCGGATGCTTTTCATAACTGGAACGCTCGACCATCACCCGGATGCCAAGTTCTTCGAGTTTTTCCTTTACTTCCGGATTGTGCGTGACCATCGTATTTTCAATGGCAAATGTGCAGCCACCCTGCAACAGCTGTTCGTAATCCGGCGCACTGTATTTTCCGGCATAAACCAAAGAACCGTCTGCCATGGCATCCTTCGCCTGCTGCACATACCAGTCGTCTTCCTTCAATGCGGTGTATGCAACGTGTGACAGCCCGCCGGTCTGACAGATCAGATCCATCACCGCAGACGATACAAGGTACACATGGTTTAACGGCTGCTGTAAAACGATTACATCCTCCGGTACATCCGCTGGCACCGGAACCCCTTTCGGAATAAGCAAAAAACGACCGTTGTCCACGATCGTAATCAGCTTATAATTTCCATATTCATCGATCTGAAACTGATCGGCATAGGACAATTTTACCTGCCCGGTCTGCTTCAGATCTTTAAAACTTACATCTTTTGCAAAAGAAAATGTCAGGGTGTAATCAATCTCATGCGGCTGGCTCATGGCTGTAGTGTCTCCTACTACATCCATCGTACACGGAACTCCGGCAATTGGAAATGTAAACGTTGAATTCCCGCCCTCGTTCTCATTTGTATATTTTTTTCCATCGACCAGCATGTAATCGTAATAGGTACTGCTCCAGACTATGGTTGCATATGCCTGTCCGTCCGTCACTTTTACTTTTGCTTCAGAATCTACGGAAGCTCTGCCGCTTCCGCCTTCCAGTTCTACATTTACGGTGTATTCTCCGTCTTCCAGCGATGTGTCCGGTTCCGCGGTGGCAGTCTGCGTTTCCGCGGCATGCTGCACCTGTTCTCTTTCTGCCGTAGAACCACAGCCGGACAAAACCGACACACACATACAAAGGGACACGATAATTACCGTTAATTTCCTGCTTTTCATACTTTTTCTCTTTGACCGGATGATTTCTCCGATCCATCCTATCTGTTTTCCTGTAACTTCTGACACATGTACATCATTTTCAAATACGATGTACCGGAATTGCCGCCGTCTGGCAGACAACTCACATTTTATTTTTTCTGTGCATCTGATACACTGACTTTATGATCATACCAGGTTCCCTTGGTTCCAAGAATTGCAAGGTCAAACTCTTTTCCAAGTTCTTCTACCGGCACGTCAAATCCGTAAACTTCCTCTGTCGTTCCATCGCTGTATTTTACTTTATCTGTCGTTGGCTGTAACAATTCTGCACCGTCTTTTTCTGCATCTTTTGCACTTCCCAGAAACAGATTTACGATTTTCTTGGATACCAGACGAATATGAATGGTCATCTTTTTGTCTTTTACGGTAAGGGTTCCACATCCATTGTCTGCTTCATTGACATGAAACATCCCACTGTCGGTATTAAACTTTGCGGTATAAGTGCCGTCCTCCAGCGCGGATACCGCGCTGGAAGAAGCAGACTTGGAAACTTTTCCAAGTGACTCAATTGCTTTTTTTGTATGCTCTACATAAAGTTTCTGGACAGCTTCAATCTCACCAAGTCCGGCAATCTGTGTGTCAACACTGTCGAAATTGCCGCTTGCAGTGAACTGGCTCTTCCAGGAATCGTCATCGTCTCCTGCCATGTCATTGTTTGCATGATCTCCGGCAACAACCATGAGTGGACGAAGAATAACTTTCTTGTAACCTGCGTCCTTAACTGCCTTGATTACATTTTCACAGGAAGTCTCTTCCGGCTCCCCCTCTACGGTTCCGATAAAGACATTGTCATAACCAAGCTTATCCATCTGTGTAGACATCTGGCTGTAACTTACTTTTGCAGAATGGGAAGTACCGTGTCCCATGAATACAAATGCAGTACCGTCCTTCTTTGCGGCATCTAGTGAATCGTATCCTGCGGTTTTTACGGCTTCTGCTGTAATGTCTTCTGCAACTGCCTTCTTATCATCGTTGATCACTGTTGCATCATCACCAACTTCGCCAAGCAGCGGTTCCGCAACGACAACTTTTTCAAACTTATCCTTATATGCATCCAGCTCTCCGACAAGTTCATCATACTCTGCCCCATGCATCAGGTGTGTCGGCTGGATCACCAGATTCTTTACCCCGTTATCAACCGCTCTCTGTAATGCCTGGTCTACGTTGTCGATCTTCTCGCCATCTCTTGCCTGTACGTGATTGATAATGATCTGTGCGGTAAATGCCCTGCGGACTTCCCAGTCCGGATTGGCTGCCTGAATGGCTTTTTCCACACCACTGATATCTGCAACACGGCTGTCATTAAAAGATGTACCAAAGCTTACGACAAGGATTTCGTTATCTCCGATATTATCCTGATTTAACGGATCATCCTTGGAAGCATCACCGGTATCTCTGCCGAAATAATCCGGATCTGCATTTTCACCGGAAACAAGTGCTTTCTGTGCATCTGTCAGCTTGTCCCATGCTTCTTTTGCAGCAGCACACTGCTCATCGGTTTTATCTGTTCTTTCCTGAACATAAATAGCATCAATTAATTCTGCTACCTCATCTGCAGCTGCCTGATCGTCTTTTGCAGACTCTGTGCCCTGCGAATTTTCTACCTGATTGTTGTCTTTGCTGTCTTTGTTTCCGCATCCGGCAAGCATGCCTGCAGCCAGTACACATGTCAGAAACAATGCAAGTGTTTTCTTTCTCATAATTCTCTCCTTTTTGAAATACAGCATAGGCTGCATTTCCTGCATACACCGCATCCACCCTGACGGATTTCTCATGCGATGTATTCTTTGGGTTGACGGGTTGCTTCATCTCATAAGATCACGCATCATCCAAAGTGCCAAAAGAAAAGCCCCACCCGGAACATTCCGAAAGGAGCAATCAACCCATGCAAAAAAGAACTGTCTGTGGACGGCTGTCCCACACAGTTTTCTGTAACATGCAGTACGATCAATGACTCGTGATCTGAAAGTAAAAACTTTCTGTACCAGATCATTGGCAGGTTTCCTGGCTCATAGATCATCATAACATGCTTCGCCTTCCCAATGCAGCTGCATCAGTGGCACCTGAAATGCAGCCTAAGCTGCATTTCCTACGTACACCGCATCCGCCCTGGCGGATTTCTCATGCGATGTGCTTCTTGCAGTTACTCCCTAATCACAGTGACGAGTTCGTACAGGATTTGCACCTGTTTCCCTTTTACCCTGTGCATACAGCCCATATATCCCATACAAAACGGCTTTATATGACAGGCACCAAAGATCTTCTTTATGAAACTTTCTACATATTAGCATATTGCGCGTTTATTTACAATGCGAAAATTGCATCAGATTTCCGTTGTTTACAGTAATTTTTATTGACATTTCATATACCCCTGCTTTTGTCACATCAAAAAACTCTGCATAAACTGTATAAACACAGTAATGCAGAGATTAAAAATATGTGTGCTATTTACTTTTAACAATTTTTCCGACTTCATCCGGATTCGGCATAGAACGAATCGCACCCTTTTTTGTTGTGACAAGATATGCAGCAGCATTTGAGATTCTGAGCATTTCAATCAATTGTTCTTCTGTCAGATGATCGACATCATGCTCCAAAAGATAATTTAATACACTGCCACAAAAAGTATCTCCTGCCCCTGTTGTATCTACTGTCCCTCCCAGCAGATACGATGGTGCAAATACCTTTTTCCCCTGATAATAGGAATAACTTCCATCTGCACCTGCAGTCAGATTCAACAATCGAATATTCGGATATTGATCCATCAAAATCTGTACACCTTCATCAAAATCTGATGTATCTGTCATAAATTCAATTTCATTATCCGAAATTTTCAAAACATCACATTGACCTAACCCATATGCAATCTGAACTTTTGCCTCATCCAGACTTTTCCAGAGAGGCTGGCGAAGATTCGGATCAAAAGAGATTAACAATCCCTGTTCTTTGGCTAATGTGATTGCCTGAACCGTTGCTTCTCTTACTTTTTCATCCGTCATGGATAATGTCCCAAAATGAAAAATTCTAGCCTGCCTGATCTGATCATAAGCAACCTCTTCTGCCTTTAGCATCATATCAGCTCCCGGGTGCCGGTAAAATGAAAATTCACGATCCCCGTTTTCAAAGTTTTTCACAAATGCCAATGTCGTATTATAATACGGATCAACAATCAGTCCATCATGATTAATTCCAATTTCGTCCAGTATGTCTGTCAGCATTTTCCCAAACAGATCATCTCCAATTTTACCGATAAACCCACACGATCTTCCATACTTTTTCAGTAAAGCAAGCACATTGCATGGTGCACCTCCGGGATTTGCTTCAAAAACAGGATTCCCCTGCTCACTTTTACCATAATCCGTAAAATCAATCAATAGCTCTCCAAGAGCAATCACATCATACTGCTTCACGCTGTTTCCTCCTGTTTAACCAAGCATATATCGTTCAAATTCCAATGCTGCCTTAGCATCACGATCCAATGCCTCTTCACTGGTATCCGGAACAATATCGCGCCATACTTTAATATTTTGTCCTACCGTTCCTCCCTGCATTACAAAAGGTTCCATTACAACCGTCTTATCATACCGAATATCGCGAAGTGCCTCACCAATTTCTCTCCAGGGAATTCTGCCTTTGCCCGGCACCATACGGTTACACTCTCCGGTATGGAAATGTCCAAGCAGATTTCCTGCCGTACGGATTGCGGCACCGATACTCTCTTCTTCGATGTTCATATGAAAGGTGTCCAGCATAACACTAACATTGGAAGCCTTGGGTTCCAGTTCCCGAACGCTTTTAACAAAAGATACCCCTTCTGCCGCCGTATTCAGCACATGATTTTCAAAACGATTCAGGCACTCAAGTCCAAGCACTTCGATTCCACATTCCGAAGCAATTTTTCCAAGTTTTGCCATTCCTTCAATGCCACGCTCCCAATCACCTTTTTTGTCAACCGGCTTCGAATAATCAATTGGCCAGCAGGAATAAAGTGCTCCGCCAATTAAGGTTGCCCCGATTTTTTCCATTCTCTGGAATAAATCCGTATAAAAATCCAGCGCGTGTTTACGCACCTGCGGATCACTGCTTGCAATATTATTCTCTAGTGCTGGGCCATATCCAACCGTAAGACGAATATTCTGTTCCTTTGCATGATCCTTTAATGCCTTTAATTCCTCATTGCTATATTCCGGAAGCGGACCAGCAGCAATTTCAAGAATGTCATATCCAAGTTTTGCCACCTTGTCAATATAATAGTGGTAATTGCCATTCCATTCATGTTCCCAATATGCATAATAAATTCCGTGTTGCATAATTTATCTCTCCTTTGTTATTTAGACGCTGCCTTTTTTGCACGTTTCTTCGAAATTGTAATATTGAATACCAGCACCGCAAGCAATGCCACACCCCAGATCATGTCTCTGTAGTAATTACTGATGGATGGGAACTGATTCAAATACGATGATAATGTCTGTAAAATAATCACAGCAAAGGCAATACCCGGAATATTACCAAATCCTCCATCCGGATTAATTCCACCTAAGACAGCAACCAAAATCGTCTGCATTGTGTAACTCGTTCCAAAATCAGCTTTCGCGGAATTCAATCTGGATAAGCTTACCAGTCCTGCAATAGCGGACAGGATTCCGGAAATCATGTAACAGCAAAGTGTGGTCTTCTTTACATTGATTCCTGCAAATTTCGACGATTTTGCATTTGTTCCCACAAGATAAACTTTATTTCCAAAACTTGTTTTACTCATGATCAATGTCAAAATAACCGTGCAAAGTAAAAACAAAATAAATGGTAACGGAATTCCAAAAATTGTCATTGCCGAAAGAATATTAAACCGACCATCTGCGGAAACGGTACTTCCCTGTGACAATACAATCGATATCCCCATATACAGTTCATAGCTTCCAAGAGTTGCCAGCATCGGCGGAATATTAAGAAAGCTGACCAAAAATCCATTAAAAATACCACATAAAGCACCTACAACAAGTGCAACAACACATGCAAGTACAATGCCCGCTGCACCGCTTGTATTACTCTGAATAATCAATCCTGCACTAATACCGCAAAGATTTGCAATATAGACAGTGGACAGATCAATTCCACCACTCAGCATACAGACACCCATTCCAAGTGACATAAGACCATATTCTGTCAGCTGCTTTCCGATTGACTGGATATTACCAACATTTAAAAACTGTGAGGACTTTGTAATTCCTGTAACAAACAACAGTACCACAAGAATAATAATCAGTCTTTTTGAGTTGTCATCGAAAGGTAAGGTAATGCTCTTTTTCATTTTCTTTGCTTCATTCATGTTTACTCTACCCCCTTCTTCTTTGCTGATGTCTTTGATGCTCGCATCGCCTGCATAGCGGATACCGCAGTACCAATAATAATGATTGCTCCAATAAATACTTTTTCCCAATATACAGAAATCCCAAGCAAAATCAAACTATTGGAAACCATTGTAAGAAGCAAGGTTCCAAGAAGGCACCCCCTAAGTGTACCAATACCACCAACCATACGCGTTCCACCAAGAACAACTGCTGCAATAACAAGCATTTCTTCTCCGGCATATTCATTCGGCAGATAAAAATACGACATCATTGCATAACAGAGACCTGCAATAGCTGCAATACCGCCATTCACAACAAAAACCATAAATCTAACTTTGCCAACATTGATACCCGCCCGCTCTGCGCTGACTTCATCTCCTCCAACCGCATACACACTTCTTCCTGCCATTGTATAATTAAGAATGAAATATGCAATTAAATAAAGAACGATCATGATAACAAACGTAAACGGAAGTGAAGAACTAAGACCGGATTTTGAATTTGTTACCGTAACAAGGTTAATCTTACTCAGCGCATAAAGTTTCTTAGGCAGCTCCGTTCTTCCTGCTTCAAATGTACCAAATAAAATACCACTGCAGATAGAAGATGTACCAAGTGTAACAATCAAGCTGTTAAATTTGTATTTCACTATGAAAAATCCATTAATACATCCAATCAGGCAGCCAACGGCAATTGCAATCACAAAAATCGGAATAACACCTAATGAAAATTGATTGCCCAGTGTTACTGCAATATAAGCAGACAGTGCTGCAATTAACGGAAATGATACATCCGCACCAGTGCTTACAAAGCTAAGTAACGCACATATTGCATAAATTCCAGGTATAATCATTGATCGAACCAGATCCATTAAATTGTTACTGGTAAAAAACTGTCCGGAACGTACTTGAATGATGAATGCGAATGCCACAATAATACAAAACACATAAAACTCTGTCTGCTTCAATATGTCTTTCATCTTAAGTTTCATCTTTCCACCCCTCTCCTATATTGTCGACTTATACAGATTGTCATCTGTGAGATCTTCACCTTTAAATTCACCGGTCATGCTTCCTGCTTTCATAATCAAAGCCCGATCACACAACGCTGTAATTTCAGCCACATCATCGGACACAACCAACACCGCCATCCCCTGCTTTGCCAGTTCCCGCAACAATTTATGGATATCATACTTTGCTCCAATATCAACACCAACCGTTGGTCCGTTTAAGATCAGAATTTTCGGATGCGTTGCCAGCCATCTCGCAAGAACAACTTTCTGCTGATTACCACCGGAAAGTGTCTGAACAGGAAGTGTATGATCTTTCGTTGCAACTCCGATTTCTTTCACCCAGTGCTCGGATAATTCTTTCTGCGCAGATTCTTTCACGCTTCCCAATGCTCCGGAAAGCTCTTTCAGACTCGTTACCGCAATATTTTTGTAGATCGGCTGTGGCAGGAACAAACCTTCCGTCAAACGATCCTCCGGAACAAGGGCAATCCCTTGTTTCTGTGCCTCTGCTACATTTTTCAGTTTTACTTCCTTACCCGAAATACAAATACTGCCACCGGTCGGTTTCAGCATTCCAAACAATGCAAGGCTCAGTTCCGTACGTCCGGATCCCAGCTGTCCTGCAATACCCAGGATTTCTCCTGCGTGCAGATCAAAGTTTATATGTTCAAATCCTTTTGCAGATAAGTCTTTCACCTCCAGGACTTTTTCGGTCTCCGAAAAATCTTTCACTTCTTTTTTCTCAGAAGTATCAATGTTTCTTCCGGTCATGTAATAAGTGAATTTTTCTTCAGTCATTTCACTCGCCGGGCAATGGTATACATTCTGTCCGCTTCGGAGAATTGTAATACTGTCAGAGATTTCAAATACCTCATCCAATTTATGAGAAACAAATAAAATTGTAATGCCTTCTTTTTTTAATTCTTCAATGATTCCAAACAGACGGGTTACCTCTCTTTTTGTCAACGCAGTTGTCGGCTCATCCATGATGATGAGTTTTGCGTTATGGAGCAGTGCTCTAGAAATCGCAATCAACTGCTTATCTGCAACCGGAAGTGTTTCCACTCGCGCGTCAAGATCTACATCGAAATTAATTTTTCGGACAGCTTCTTCGGCTATCCTTCTGAATTCTTTCTTATTAACAAATTTCTTCTTTTCCGCTAATACCTGATTGAATGCGAGATTTTCCATTACCGTGAGATTTGGGAAAATAGAAAAATCCTGATAAATCACCTGAATACCTGCTGCAATCGCATCTGCTGTAGACATATTTGTATATCCTTTTCCATCGATTTCAATGGTACCTTCATCCGGTTTGTAAAACCCTGAAATTACTTTTATAATAGTTGATTTTCCACATCCATTCTCTCCGGCAAGACAATGTGTCTCGCCTTTTTTAATGGTCAGATCAACACCCTTTAATGCATGCACACCGCCAAATGATTTCTTGATATTCTTTACACACAAAATATTTTCTGACATTGGCCCCTCACTCTCTTTCTAAACATCATTCATTTACAGGAAATCCGGATACCGTCAACTTCATCGCAGCCACTGGAAAAACATGTTTTTCATATGTTTCGTTAATCCGGATTTCCATCAAAATTTATAAGGAGTTTTGATACTGGATCTAAAATTTAAAAGTCATAGTCGTCAATATTGTCCGTATTTAAAATTAACGGAGCGTTTCCTAATACACAACGATTTGCACCTTCCTGAATTGTAACGCTTTCATACCCCTTCTGTCCAAGATCAATGCCTTCTGTAATTTCATCTCCTGCCAATACTTTATAAGCCAGATCACACATTGCATAACCTGCTGATGCCGGATCCCACAGACATACCGCATCAATTGTTCCGTTCTTTACATACTCTCTTGTGGCATTTGGTGTACCGACACCGACAATTGATACCTTATCTGTCAAACCTAATTCTTCTGTTGCCTGTGCTTCACCTAAAATATCAACAGAAGCCGCACCTGTAAATCCTGCGAGTTCCGGATTTGCTTTTAATAACTCTTTTGCTTTCTCGTATGCTGTATCAACTTTTTCAGATGATTCAGCAGATGGTACGGTATCATTAATTAAGGACATGTCCGGATAGTTTTCTTTCTGATATGTATACTCAGCATTAGAATATTCCATATGTGTTGTCGACGTTGTGTAGGCAACCATCTGTGCGTACTGTCCCTTCTCACCCATCGCTTTTGCAAGTTCCTGCATCATTGTGTCGCCAAAATCTTCTGCGGTAAATGCTTCTACATCATACAATGTATTCTTAAGGTCAGATGCTTCGTGACTGATTACAACAATGCCTTTTTCCATTGCTTTCTGTAAGACTGACTCAAGTGCACCCGGATCAATCGGAACAATGCAAAGAGCATCGACTCCCTGATTAATCATATCTTCCACCAGCTGAACCTGTGAAGCTGCATCTGCATTAGCTGGTCCTTTCTGAATAACATTAACCGTCTTTGTCTGACCAAACTCATCGACTCCGACCTGCATACGCTTAAACCAGTCAGAAGTTCCATCTTTTACAACAACTGCGATGGTCCAATCTGCTGCCTCTTTATCAGATTTATACTGTGTTGCATCTAATAAATCTGCATTCACACTTACCTGCGTATCTGATTTTGTATCACTGGTTCCTGTTCCCGATCCTGTATCAACCGCCGAACAACCTGTTGCACCAATCAACATTGTTACTCCTAAAACCATTGCTAATAATTTTTTTAACCATAATTTTGTCCCCCTTTTTCTTATCTACTCAATATTTCTGTGGCGGGATTCCATCTCTTCATTGGAAATTCCCATTTCTTCGCTAAGCATCATTACAATAACATCAAAGAATACTAGCAAGGCCTGTTCAAACTGATTCCCCATCATCTGAACGGTCGGTACATATTCATCCTCTGAATTGTATACCGCCTTATAGGCTGTTGCCGGAATCCGAACCACTTTATCTGCGATATCCAGAATGTGCCCCTTCGCAGACGGTGTGATCAGAAGAAGCGTTGCGCCGGTTTTCTTTGCATTGTCACAAAGTATATTTTCATGCGCCACGTCTGCGCTTCCGCATGCACAGATGAACAAATCACCTTTGCCCATTGATGGAGTTGTATCGTCCCATACCCAATGAGACTCCTTCCCCAAATGCATTAACCGCATTGCAAACTCTCTCGTCGAAAGCCCTTCTCTTCCTGCACCCAGCAGGAAAATACGGTCTGCTTTTTTGATTTCCTCCAATAGTTCCCTGACATTTTCATCGCTCATTCTTGCAAAAACTTCTGATAACTCATCCAATGCAATCTTTGACAACTCCTGAAAACGATCCATGTTACATCACCTCCTGATATTTTTTATGATCAAGGCGACTAAGCGCCTGCATGCCATCTTCATGTGTCCCTGTATAACCAGAGAACAGCCACGCATGAATCATTGCCATTGTGAAATCAATTCCTTTCTTCTCCATAAACCATGCGCCCGTACACAAAACATTTCCATTATTATCATTCTTGCTAAGAACCGCCGGAAATACATCGTAACAAAGCACTGCACGAATTCCTGGAATCTTGTTAGCTGCCATTGCCATTCCCTGACCGGTTCCGCAAATAAGAATTCCATAATCGCATTCTCTGTTCACAACTTTGTTTGAAACAATTTCTGCTATTTCTGCATATTTTCCGCCATCGGCTTCCTGTTCGGACTCACATCCGATGTCAATAATATCGTACCCCTCGTCTCTCATTCTCTCTAATAATTTCTGATAGAACCGATACGCTGCCGGATCACATCCCATTGCTAATTTCATATATCTTACCTTCCTTTCGTTTAATGAAACCGCTTTCATTTTTTTGTAATAAGTAAGTGATTGTGTATTTTATGAGTAACACACAATCACTCTTTTATAAACTAGAACGTCTGATGAATTAACGGAGAACTCAATATCATGTGCTGATATGCTTCCTCCGGCTGTTCAATCCTCTTCATCAGTAATTCGGCCGCCGAACGACCTAATTCATATGCATCACGCTGGATACAATTATAAGGAATACCAAGATATTGCATCATATCAATCTCATCCAGACCAATATGTGTATACAAATCGGTTTTTCCGTGTGTATGTTCACATACCGCCTGCAAATAACCCTTACTCAACAGGTTATTGCATGTAATCACAGCCGTCGGCTGATCTTCCTGTGCAATCATCCTCTTTGTTACCTGATAACCAGACACCCTTGTATAGGAACCTCTTAATACAAGCTTCTCATCATACTGGATTCCTGCCTGTTTGAGGCCTTCCAGATAGCCTTCAAAACGTTGGATGGAAAGAATATTTTCTTCCTCACCTATAATAATTGCAATCTTACTGTGCCCCTCATTCGCCAAGGCAAGCACTGCTTTACGAACCGCACTCTGATCATCAAAATGAACAATATCGCATTTGAGTCCAACGTCTCGATCCATACATACAATCGGGCAATTCATCCGATCCAGCTTTCGCTGCAACTTATCCAGAATGCCTAATGCTGCATAGTTCACTGCAGGAATATATAATAATCCTCTGACCCGCTGCATTTTCATCATATCCAAAGCTTTATAATCAGCCTCTTTATCATTGTCATTTCCAGAATAAAGCAGAGAATAGTTATGTTTCTTTGTTACATCTTCGACCCCTGAAAACAATTCTCCGAAAAAGGTATTACTGATTTCTGGTACGATAACACCAATTGTTGATGAACTTTTCATAGAAAGATTTCTTGCCGTCTGGGATGGTGTATAATGTAACTCTTTTATAATCCGGCTTACAGTTTCTCTTGTATGTTCTTCTACAATATCCGGAGAGTTCAATACTCTGGATACCGTTGCCTTGGAGACTCCTGCTCTCTCTGCAATATCTGATATTGTGATATTTTTATCGATAGTTAACGCCTCCTTATGTAACCGTTTTCATTGATTGCATTATATGCTTATGCAAAATTTATGTCAATACATGCTCTTTGTTTTCGTTGTATTGCACAGTTTTTTCTCTTTTTCAGATCATTTTCCCTATTTATTTTGTTATTTTTGCCATGTAACCGTTTACATTTCCATACATGATAATATTGGCTTTCAAATTTTATACTTACCATTTACCCGATTTGACGATGTATTGTTTAAAACAACTCAGCCGTTTTGATCCGGCACACCACTTCCGCTCCAGACTCCGCGTGGTTGTAAAAACAAAGCATGCCGCCCTGCTCTTTTAAGAATTTTTTTGCGATCGCAAGACCAAGCCCCTGATGCGTCCGGTCATGTCGGCTGGCATCCCCGCTGTAAAATTCCTGATCTGCATAGATGAGATCCTGCTCCGAAAAACCCTTTCCAAAATCGCGGACGGCTGCAGTCAGATACTCCTGCCCCTCATACACTTCCATCTGCAGGCGCACCACGATCCCGCGCGCCCGGTCTGTGTGTTCCACCGCATTGCTGACCACATTTTTCCACGCTCTGCCAACCGATCCTGGCTTGCAGCATACATTCCCACACAGAGAATCCTCCTGAAAAACAACCGGGACTTTTTCCGCTGCCGCAATCTGCATGGCTGCTTCTTTGAACTGCTCTTTCAAACGCGCACAGGTGACTACTTCTGTATTCTCTGCACGGTCACGTCCATACAGCAATTGCCGCATATGCTCCAAATACTGCTCCATGCTGCCCACATTCGCCAAAATAGCATCCGTACACTCCCGGTTTTCCGCAGACAAATCCGTCTCCGCCAAAAGCTCGGCATTTCCTTTGATGACGGTAAGCGGTGTCTTGATATCGTGTGCCAGTGCCGCAAGCTGCTCTTTTTTCTGCTGCTGTGCGTCCCACTGTCTGGTCAGCGAATCTTTTAATGCCTCTTTCATGCCGGAAAGTGAGGACATCACAGCGTCAATCTCCTTAATCTGCGACGGTCCGGTTTCAAACTCCAGATCATTTTGTCCGATTTTTTCCGTAACTTCACGTAGCTGCCTAAGCTCCTGTTTTAATTTTTTGCAAAATGGCCGGACAACAGTATGGCATGCAGGAAAAACAGCACCACGCCAAGCACCGGTGCCAGTATCTCGGGAGATGGAACAATGCCGTTTAATTTATCGACCACATACCTCATATGCAGATCGTATGTTACAATACAGATATCGCCGCTGCTCTGCTTAATATAGCAGTAATACTTTCCCATGGATGCATACTTACTGCCGTTTTTATACCCCTGCCATGCCCTTTTCTTCGCGTCTGCCGAAAAAGTTCCGGTCTTAAACTGCCCCGCCGCATCATAAATCCCGTATCTGCATCCATCCGGAATCAGGGCTTCCACCTCTGTCCCCGCAGCCTTAATTTCTTCCGTATGGTCCGTCAGTTGCAGCTCCGCATAATTGGCAGGCAGCGTAAATCCTGTCATGGGACTTAATACCAGAAACACCAGACAGAACATTCCGATTCCGAACGTATCCAGACAGAATAACGCCGCAAATTTCAAAAACAGCCCGGTCAGTGTTTTTTGTCTTCTTTTTTTCATTTCCATCGATAGCCGATCCCCCAAACCGTTTCAATCGGGTTGATCCCGAATTTCTGGAATTTTGCACGGATATTTTTTACATGCTCCGTAATTGCGGAACTGTTGCTGTCCCCGTCAAATCCGAATACATGCTCTAAAATCCGTTCTTTCGAAAATACCTGTCCGTGGTTTAATGCCAGAAATTCGCAGATCGTATATTCCGCCTTTGTAAAAACAAGTTCATGTTCCTGCACATAGATTTTTCTCTCCTGCATGGAAAAACGCACCTCCCCGATACAGATCGTATGCGTTTTTTCCCTGTTTTCCCGCCGGATATGTGCAGCAACTCTCGCCCGCAGTTCCCCGATCCCGAACGGTTTTGTGATATAGTCATCCCCACCCGCGCCAAGCCCGGTCATTACGTCTTTCTCTTCGGTTTTTGCCGTGAGAAACAGAATCGGACAATCCACTTTTTCGCGGATTCTGCGGCACAGATCAAACCCGTCTATGCCCGGCATCATCACATCTAAAAGAATGAGCTGGTATCTGCCCAATTTGTCTTCCTCCAGTTGCAGCGGATCTTCAAGTGCCGTCACCTGATACCCTTCCCGCAAAAGTGCTTTTTTGATCACAGCTAAAATTTCCCGGTCATCATCAATTGCCAATATCTCAGTCATTGCACTGCCTTCCTTCATATTTATGAAACCATACTCCGATTATGACACACATCAGAAACAAGAGCAACAGACAAAACAACACACGTTTCCCGTTTACGGGATCATTGCAGTACCGAATGCCCCTTGCACTCCACGTAGCCGGAAAAAACTGCCATCTGCCCTCCCCAAGCCCGGTGAGAAACAAGGCGGACACCACCGACTGCGCCACGCCCACGCACTGGGATACGGTCTTTGGAAAGATCAGATTCAGGAACAAATGCTCCAGATACAACGGCACACTTCCGAAAATCAGTGTCCCCGTCAGCCGCACATACCGCATGCCAATCCCCTCTTTTCCCAGTAAAAAATGATACCCGGCAGCAAAAAGAACTGCTGCCCCGAAAATTGCAAGAACCCCCATGCCAAAAAGAACCACTCCCTTTACAACAAACCCTTTGCCCTTTACTTTGTAGTTCCCGAGAAATACCTGAAAATGATTCTGCTCCTCAAGTCCGATATTTCCCGCACACACAATGCTCACCACAAACGGAAGCCCGATACCGATCAGTTCAAAATATGCCATGGTCTGTCCCATGGGATTTCCTATGGTCCCGCGATAATAAAACAGCATGAAACCAGCGATGATAACCGGCACCGCCACATGAAACGGAATTAAAAAAGTATGCTTCATTTTCAAAAGTTCCGCCCGAACACTTCCCATCACACGTTTTGTCATTCTGCCACCTGCTTTCGAAACCATGTTCTGCCTGCCAGCCAGAATACCAGAAACCACAGAAGTGCGGCAGGAATTCCAATCAACAGACCACTCACTCTGCCGAGTTCCGGAGAATAGGTCACCTGCCCCGGCTCAAACGGCAGTCCGTTTGGCATCACTTTGATCACGACACACATCAGCCGCGATGTGATCGCTCCCGGAAACAACGCAAACCACGGTTTTAACGATACCGACGTAGACAAAATACTATAGATTCCAACATGGATCACAAGCATCAGAAATGTGCTTATTTTCTGTGCAAGAAGCAGGCAGAACGGAATCTCCCAGAGTGTGGTAAGCCACAACACAATTCCTGCCAGTATCTGTGCCGGAATCGGGATTGCCTGCCTCATCTTCAGATTCCCCACGGATTCCAGCAGCATCTGCCCCATCATGGAAAACAGCGTAAGTCCAGCAACTGCAACCGCCGACATCTTTATTCCGACAAGGATTTTTGCGTCCCAGATCTGTTCCATGCCGCAGGGCAGTGACCATATCGTGTAATTCTTTTTCTGTTTGTCCTTTTTCCCGATGATGCTGCACAAAATGCCCAGAAACGCCGGATACAGCCCGATGTACCACCAGTTGTACACATCAACGGAAAAATAGGAAGAGGTCAGCCAGAATGCCAGCAACGCCGTAAACACCGGCATGCCGAACGTAATTGCTGCCACGGAGGTATGACGGTATTTTAACTGTTCCGCCTGAAAATAATGTTTCATGATTCATTCCCTCCTTTTGCGACAACCTTCATAAACAATGCCTCCAGATCCTGCTGTTCCTGCAGTTTTCCTTCAAATCCCACCGTTCCCTTTGCAATGATCCCGATGTAATCGGCGGTCTGCTGGATTTCACTTAAAATATGGCTTGAAATGATCACCGTAATGCCTTTTTCCGGAAAACTCCGGATCAGTGCGCGCAGCTCCTGAATTCCAAGTGGATCTAACCCGTTGACCGGTTCGTCAAGTACCAGTAGTTTCGGATCATTCAAAAGTGCCAGACCTATGCCAAGCCGCTGCTTCATTCCAAGTGAAAAAGCCCCTGCTTTTTTCTTTCCCGTATCCGTCAGGTCGACGGTTTTGAGTACTTTCTGAATTTTTTCATCCGGAATTCCGAGAAGAAGCGCGCGCACTTTCATGTTCTCCCACGCCGTCAGGTTTTCATAAATGGGCGGTGTCTCGATCAGCGCGCCAATATCCGCCAGATCTGCCCGCGTCCACTTATGCCCCTCAAAATAAATTTCACCGGACGTAGGGTTTAACAGTCCGGTGATTGTTTTCAACAGCGTGGATTTTCCCGCGCCGTTTGCCCCCAAAAGTCCGTATACACAGTTTTTGGGGATTTCCATTGTAATGTTTTTCAGAACGCTTTGTCCTTTAAATTCTTTTGACAGATTTCTGATTGTGATCATATTCTGTTCCATGTTTCATCCTCCTCTTGATTTGTAAAATCAGTATAAAGGAGAATTCTAAGGAATTTATAAGGATCTTTTTATTTTATCTGCAGTTTTAAAAATGCCTGCTTCTGCGACGGATCTTCCGGGCTTTCCACCGGTTCATCCGTCTGCGTTCCCAGTTCTTCGTAGGTCATGACCGCACCGCCAATGCCGATCTGCCGCTTCTGGCTTGTGCCGTCATTAAACATTACCGTACAGGTAATCACCGTGTCTTTGAACACCTTGTCATAGAGTTTTGCAAGTTCCCCGGGATCTGTGGTACTGCTGTGCATTGCAGTAATTTCGTCCTGTGATAACTTCTGCGTTCCGCAGATATTGATCGTGGTATTCTCGCTGCTTTGTCTGTCATATGCCACCGTGTAGGAAGAAAGTGCCTGCTCTTTTGCGCCCGATGGTACTTCTTTTACCATATAATCATCTGCATGTTTCTGGTAAATATCCAGCGTTGCTTCCGTTTCCCCACGCTCTGTGATCCCTGCTTCTGATGTATCCCCTTCATAGGCTTCGGAGTCAACGATCATATCGTCCGTTTCTCCGGTATCTGTCACCTGAAAAAATCCATTTTCAATATGATAGCTGATGGTTTTAATGTCATCGCCCCTGACAGAGAGCGGCATTTCCATAACAAATCCCATCTTTCCGGTTTTCCCATCATCCCATGCCGCATATCCAAATGTATTGCTCACCGATTCTTTGATGTAAACCGGTTTATCCTTTGTCAGTTCCGCCGCCTGTGCACAGATGACAAACGGATTTTTGGAAACGCTGACTGCTCCCGGTTCCTTTTGTACCGTCTGGTGTCCTGCTGCGATAGTCCCTGCCACAAGAAGTGCAGCACATGCAACTGCTGCAACTCCTATTTTCCATAATTTTTTCATATAATAGTTCCTCCCTGCCTGTTTCACTGCAGTCTCTGTATCTGCAATTTCCGGTGCAAGGGCCTGTTTTAAGATCTGATCCAGTCGTTCATCCGTCATATCCGATCGCCTCCAATTGTTCTTTTAACAATGCTTTTGCTTTGCGCATCCGGGTTTTTACGGTACTTAACGGGATATGTAAGCATTCCGCAATCTCCTGCATGGTCATTCCGGCGGAAAAATTCAGGTAAACCGGCATCCGGTACTTCTCCGGAAGTGCTGCCACAACTGCCTGAACTTCCTCGATTTCCGCCTGATCTAGCATCTTCTGCTCGGGCGTTTTTTCGTCCTCACACGCGCCGGACATGCCGCCCTGTTCCATGTATTCTTCGAGACTGCTCTCCGGAAAAATGCGGTTTCGCACGGCGTATTTTTTCTTTTTGTTTTTCCACAGCAGGATTGCTGTCTGCATGGCATAACTTTTTATATTCTGCGCTCCATCAAGCTTTTTTTGCTTTTCCAACAGCTTTACCATGGTGTCCTGATACAGTTCGTTTCCACGCTCTGTACTCCCGGCATTCATCCTGCAGAACCGCAGAATGTCTTTTCCATGTTCGGTGACAAACTGCTCAAATTCGTGCTTATCCATCCCTGATCCTTTTTCTCTCTTAAATCGATTTAAGGGGTTTGCCCTTACACTTTTATATTGTCCCGAACTGGCAAAAAGGTTTTATTTATACTATAATAATATCCTGAATTATCAAAAATGTCTCCGTTTTATTTTTCAAACATACTTAATTAACGACAAATAGAAATTTCCATAATAGAACTTGCAGTTAAGAGGCACCTGGAAAGGATATGCGAATCCCATAAACTGAAATAAACATAAAAACACCCGGTTAAATCACTTGATGATAAGGACTGGTATCTATAGATAAAAAATCAAAGCCTAAGGTGACGTTTTTTTCAAAATTTTAGTGTTTGAAATCAGGAAATGTCACCTATATAGTAAAAATTGCCTTTCCAGATACCGTTTTTTTAGAAAAAAGTGGTACCTGGAAAAGCAATTTTTGATCTATAGAGACTTTCCGGTATCTGAATGCTAAATTTTCAATATATAGGTACCGCAATGGTATCTTTTACATGAATTTTATTGACATAGATACCACAATGGTATCTTTTACACGAATTTTCTTCCGGGAGCGCCTTTAACTGCAGGTTCTGGTGCCTTTATATTTGTTCCACAGACAGGATTTGCGGAAATATGTTTCTCAATTATATTTTCTCCAGCCAACAGGAAGAAGGGGTACATTTCTTTCGGAAGAACAAATTTACAACTTGCTCTGGCACTCACAACCCACAGCGAATAGCGTAAACCGAACAACTTTACTCCACGTACCTGAAACCAACGCCAGAGCTAACTTGTAAATTTTTCTGTAGAAAGAGAATGTCCCCTTTTTCCGTCACATCGAGAAACCTTATATTTAGAACAGTCTCCCCCGCAAATCCATCCCTCTGAACAGACCACGCAGTTAAACAGCAATTTCAAATATCACTATTTTTTCCCGTACATTGTTTCCGTCAAACAGATCTCTGCAATCAATTTCATCGGAAAACAACAATTCCTCTACGGTCATCAGATAAGCTATGTATTCATCGGATGGATAATAGAAAAACAACTTTACTGTTCTCCTGTTTTCATAATAAGAATTCAAAATCCGGGCAATTACTTTTTTCAGCAGTTCCAGCGAAAAAGGATTAAAAAAATAAATCCGGTCCACCGTTTCCGGAACTGTATACCGCTCCGCATTTGCAAGTGCAAATAATACCCTGCCGGAAGCCACGGCAGACTCTTTGTTATTCATAGCCTTTTCATAAATTCGCTCGTTATATTCGACACCGATAGACTGACATCTGGTTTGATATGACATAAAAAAATCAACTCTTCCTTTTCCGCAGCCGTAGTCGAGCAATGTGTTTTCCTTTCGAATCAGTCCGCTGTTTGCCAGACGTTCCAAAACTGAATAAGGCGTAGGTTCATAAGGATAACGATACTGATCCGCATTTGTATCGTCTCTGCCAGTGGTGCGAACCGCAAGAAGCCTGTCCCATCTTGTCTCGTTCTTTTCCTCGTTCATCGTTTTCCTTTCCTGATTAAATAATAATTCCGTTGCAATGATCAATTTCATGCTGGATGATCTGCGCCGTCCAGCCGGAATATTTTCCGTGCTGTGGTTTAAAATTCTGATCCAGATAATCTACTTCGATCTCCTTATATCTGGTGCAGTTTCTGGCTCCGTCGAGTGACAGGCAGCTTTCCTCGGTCTGATACTCCCCGGATTTCTTTGTTATCACGGGATTTACCATTGCAAACTGAAACGGTCCGGCCGCTACAACGATAATTGCTTTGTTTACGCCAATCATATTTGCGGCCATGCCGACACAGATTTCCCGGTTGGCACGCAAAGTGTCTAAGAGATCGGTTATTACCTGCCTGTCGGCTTCTGTAGCAGGGGTTGCTTTTTTTGAAAAAATCTGTTTGCCTTTTACGATGTTTTTAATCATAATGTTATCTCCACTTTTCTTTTTACAGCATACAGCAGTGTATCATTTATCAGATCCGTAATTCGATGAAGTTTTTTTCATACAAAGACATCAAAAAACTGATGGCTGATTTGAAAGCTGTAAGACGGTTGATTTATTCCACCAATGCAATGGAAGGATTCGACCGTCAGCTCCGGAAAGTGACCAAAAGCAAAACGGTTTTACCGTCGGATGACAGCCTTTTAAAAATGCTTATCTGGCAGCCATGGATATCACGAAAAAATGGATTGACCACAGGCAGGACTGGGGTCAGATCCATTCCCAGCCGGAACTTTATTTTGAAGAACGTCTGACCGGGCTCCTATTTTTGTAATCTCTTCGGTAACCAGCTTCATCTGGTTTTCACCATAGATGACTTTCACTTGCTTTATTGAAACAGGTTTTGTTTCCCCATATATCTTTTTAATAAAAAAGTACAAAAATACGGAAACGTGACTATATTCTCACTGATTCCCACATTCCCCGCCATGAGTTTAATTCCATGCTTAATATCTGTATAAGTATCACTTTTTATTAGTTGGCGCATAGATTTGGCACGATTCGTATTTGCTTTTACTTCTACTGGAATCAGTTCATTTGCGCTTCGAATAAAAAAATCTTCTTCTAATGTCGAATTATCCTTCGAATAATAATAAAGCCCATATCCCTGCTTTACCAATGCCTCTGCTACAAAATTTTCATAAAGCGCACCTTTATAAATGCCAAGATTTTTATTTGCACGCAAGTCAATTTGTGATTCATCGTCCAGACTTGCCACCAATAATCCGGTATCCGAAATATATACTTTATATTTGCTTTCATCCACATTTCCTTTTAATGGCAATTCCGGAAATTGCAAACATTCACATACATTAATAAGCCCGGCATCTTTCAACCACTCTACACATCCCATATAATCCTTAGATCTTCCGCCCTTAGAGACTTTCGAATATTGAAATTTTTTATTTTCTTTAGCAAGCTGTGCTGGAATTGACCGGTATACACTCAGAATTTTCGCCTTATCCAGCCCTTGTGCATACTTTACAATATCATTTTCATAATCTACCAATAATTGATGCTGCAAATCCAGCGAACCCTCAAAAGTTTCTCTTTCAATATAACTTGATACAATCGCAGGCATGCCCCCTAAGATACAGTATTCCAGAAAAAGGTTTGAAAAAATCATTTGCTCTGCTTCGGAAAAAGCAACTCCTTCAAGCATATGACAAAGCATATCCGATATTGCTTCTTCCGAATACCCTTTTGCCCACAAAAACTCTTCAAAATCCATGGAGTACATCTGATAATCTGTTTTATACCCCACACTGATACTTGCAATTCGCTGATACTGCACCCCAAGTAATGATCCAGAACATATAACGTCGTATTTTCCATTTTCTTTAAAAAATTTAAGCGCGGTTGCAATCTCCGGGAAATCCTGAATTTCATCAAAAAAAATCAGTGTTTCGTTTTCTTCAAAATGTTTCGTCGGATCAATCCTGCTGATCAGCTTGATAATATGTTCTGCTGAAAACCCTTCCTCAACAATAACTTTATAAGATGGCTCTGTAATAAAGTTGATCTCAATTACATTTTTATAATTTTCCCGCGCAAATGTTCTGATCGTCTCTGTTTTTCCGACCTGTCTTGCCCCGCGAATAATCAATGGTTTTCTATTTTCATTCTCTTTCCATTCTTTCATTCGTGATAATGCAAATCGTTCCATGAGCCTTCCTCCAACTCCTATAATCTATAAGAAACCATTAAATTATTTCCATATATCTGCATTATAAAATTCTACCCCACAGGTGTCAACATTATTAAGGATGTAAATATGTGTTTAATCAACACTTTTAAGGACGAAAAATGTATAAACATATCATTTCTTTCGGCGAATCGATGAGATTTCCTCTCGCAGCTACCAGTTCCACATGGCAGAGTGCCCTTATTTCTTCTCTCCGCCAACCTTGCGGAAGTTATTGAAATCATTCACGACTTCCCGAACGCACCAGACCAGTGTATCGAATGCGCCCGCCTCATACAGATTGATCAGGATCATACCGACCGGGATTGCAAGGATCATCCCCACAACACTGCCCACCCTGTAACCGATGAACATGAATAACAGCGATGCAAACGGATCAAGTCCTACGGAATCGCCGATCAGCTTCGGCTGTACGACCTGGTGCACGACAAGAGAGACCACATATAAAACGATCATGCCGACCGCCATCTTGTAATCTCCGG
>ENA-OQKL01000059-OQKL01000059.1-human-gut-metagenome-genome-assembly--contig:-NODE-59-length-37508-cov-7.470132_pt1 | contig 37508 bp, 35 predicted proteins | sample MGYA00242779_ERZ504800 | MGnify/ENA primary metagenome ERZ504800 (study PRJEB26092, sample SAMD00036410) | human gut metagenome | host: Homo sapiens | study: EMG produced TPA metagenomics assembly of... | reverse complement strand
ATTAAAAATCGTAACATAAGTGCTCCTTTTCCCCGAAAGATATGATATTCTTTCGGGGGAATTGTTAATTGGCAATATAATATACACCAGAATATATTGAATTTTACAATAGCATATTTATATAAAAAAACAATAGAATTGGCGCGAAATACAAAATATTGGCTTTAAACGACATTGAAATTAAGGATTCAATTTCCTTTTTATTCTGCATTTATGGTACAATTGTGGTCAGGTGGAGGTGCTGACTTTGTGGAATATATGGGAATTTCTTATTATTTTATTTGAATCATTTTTGTTTTCTTATTTATGAATAGAAAGCTGGATCCCAAAAAGAGAATTTTTAAATGGCAATGGTGTGCATGGTTACTGTCTTCTATCATTTTAGTTTTTTTAAATCAGATGAAAGTATCAATATTTTATACTGTGTTTTACGGTATAATAGTGCATTTTTTAATTACAATGATTTTTACAAGTTCTTCTCTTTTTTCACAGTTTTTTTATGTTATATTGTATTCGACCTATGCGTTACTTGCAGATGTAGTGTCTGCAATGCTTCCAGTGGTTCTTTTTCACGAAAATATCAATCGCGTTTTATCGGGAGGCTGGGTTCGGGCGGTTTTTACATTGGTTTACCTGATCCTGCTTGGTGTGTTGATCGGATTGACGATAATGATTGGAAAACAAAATATCTGCCTGCGGACAAAGGAAAAGCTGATTTTTATAGGAATTGCGTTGTTGTGTGTGGCAATCGAGCAAATAGACATGATTGCTGTAGTAAGAGCATTACAGCAATCCCGGGATAACGATTTTTTCATGCTTGTGACAATTTTTGTCTTTGTGTTATTCCTGTTTATGATTATGCTGTTATTTATTTATAATCTGGGTGTGGAAAGAGAAAAAAATAATAAACTGCTGGAAGAGAATCTGCTCTCACATATGGAATCACAGCAGTACGAGCAGATTCTTGCTTCGGTCAAAGAGCTGCGTATAATGAAGCATGATGTAAAAAACCATCTGGATGTGTTGCAGACGCTTTTGGAAGGGAACCATACCGGACAGGCCGTTGACTATATGCGGCAGATCACAGCAGACCTGAATAAGGTGCATTATACGCTTTCTAGTGGAAATACAACGGTTGACTGTATCGTCAGCAATAAGCAAAGCATGGCGGAAAATGTTGGGATTCTTACAGAAAATATCATATATTTACCGGAAGAGATTCCATTAAGTGATGTAGAGATTTGTTCTTTGCTGGGGAATCTCTACGATAATGCAATTGAGGGATGCATGCGGGCAGAAAGTAAGAGAATATGGTTGTATATGAAGCCATTTCATAATATGCTGTCAATAAAAATTGTCAATACTTCGGATGGGGGTTACAGATCTGATTCTGAGAATGAATTATTGAGCACAAAAGCAGGGAAAGGCAATCAAAATGGAATGGAACATGGAATTGGATTGAAGCGAATACGGGAAATTGTAGAGAGACATTTCGGAATCATGGAAATATTGCCGGAAAAAGAAATGTTCTCCGTAAATATTTTGATTCCGTTGCATCAGGGAGAGCAGCAGACATGAATTTGAAAATTGCAGTTTTGGAAGATAAAGAAAACGATTACCGCATATTGGAGTCGGCTCTGAAAATTTGGAGTGAGGGTAGCGGAAACCGAATCGAATTATTCTGGTATCAGACCGGAAATGAAATGCTAAAGTCTTTTGAACAGGATAGTTTTGATATTTTGTTTTCAGATATTGAATTAGAAGAAAACGAAACAGGACTTACATTTTGTGGAAGATTGAGGGAACTGGGATATTCTGGAGAGATTATTTTTCTTACAGCTTTTCGGGAGTATGTCTTTCGTGGTTATGATGTGAGGGCACTTCATTATCTGTTAAAACCAATCACACAGGAAACCTTATTGGCATGCATGGACAAATATCTTACAATCCATGCAGGTGATTTTTATTACTTCCATAAAGAAAATGATATTGTTAAAATCCGATATTATGATATGATTTTGATTCGGAAGGAAAAACATGATGCGGTAATTCAAATGAAAAATATGGCATATGCGGAGAGAGTTTCCCTTGGGGAGATGGAGAAACGATTGCCTCCGCAATTTGTTCGTTGTCATAAATCATATATTATAAATATCACGTATGTAGATTCTATAATAGGGAATCTGATTTATATGATGGATGGAACGCAGATTGTGGCAGGACGAAAATATCTGGCAGATGTAAGAAAAGAACTGCTTGCGTTTGCACAGAAATAAAATTTAATAATATAATGTTTGGAGCCGGTAGTTATATTACTGCAAGTACATAAGATGACAGAAGTGTTATTAATGTAATTTTACTTTAGGTTTCGGGATAACCTGCCGATACATGTTATAGCGTAAAATGTAATGGTACGGAGGCAATACATGCAGGTTGAGCAGAAAAATATATGGGAAGATGTAACGCGGAATGCAAAACGTGATAACAGTAACAGGGCAATTGCGGCTTATCAGGCAAATATGCCGGATGCCGGAGCGGTTGCAGCTTTTGGCGGACAGGAAGCCTATGTGCAGCAGAAAACTGCGGTGTCCGAGGCTGGAAATATCGATATGGCAACGTATTCCAACCCGGCAAAGCAGGGGCAGGAAGAAAAGACAGTAGCGGAAAAAATTGCAGGGCAGGAGATTTCTTCGGGACAGGCGCGCAGCAACGAAATCGCTGTAGTGGCAAATACCACTTCCACAGAAGATTTAAAGAAGATGGAAGAGGACGGATTTTCCATTTCCGATGCAGACAGTCATACCATTATTACCGTGACGGACAAGATTAAAGCAGCTCTGGCAAAAGCCGGAGTGGATGTGTCTTCCATGGGCGGAACACTCACAAAGGAACAGTTAGAGGAGATCACCGGAAGTCCGGTTGTGACGCAGCAGATCATGGACTCTCTTGCGGCAAACGACCTGCCGGCGACGGAGGAAAATGTGCAGGACAGTGCGGAGGCACTGGCACAGGCTGCCTCGATTCCGGAGATCACGAAACAGGCGATGAGTTATCTTCTGAAAAATGATATGGAGCCGACCATCCGCAATCTGTATCTGTCCAATTACAGCAGCAGCGCAGAAAATATTGTGGAGCCGGAGCAGAGCGGAATTGATTTTGGGTCCCTGATGCCGCAGATTCGTGAGATTATTGCAGAAGCAGGTCTTTCCGATGACGAACATGCGGTGGACAACAGCAAGTGGCTGGTGGCAAACCAGATTCCCCTTACACCGGAAAATCTGCAGTATCTGACAGATCTGCAGGGATTATCGGACGATCTGCAGACCGATCATATAGACTGGGACCAGATCGTGGATTCCATGGCGAAGGCAATTGCGGCAGGAAAACGTCCGGCAGATGCTTCCATGATTACTGCACGCAGACAGATGGAGGAAGCACGTCTGGTAATGACCAGTGAGGCATCCGTGGCGATGGAAAAAGCAGGCGTAGAGATGGATCTGACACCGCTGGCGGATCTGGTCGAGGATTTAAAATCTCAGGAGAGAGAATACTATAAAGACCTGCTTGCCGGTGCCGGAGTTGAGCCAAGTGAAAAAAATGTGGATCTTATGGCAGAAACCATGGATGTGTTTGCCGAACTGAAACAGCAGCCGGCATATGTAATCGGGCAGGTGGATGCGGATGATTCCGTTCAGGAGATTCATGATGCCGGAGCGCAGATGCAGCGCGCATTTGCACAGGCAAATGAAAGTTATGAAACACTGATGACTGCTCCGCGCAGTGACATGGGGGATTCCATAACAAAGGCATTTTCCAATGTGGACGATATTTTACAGGATCTGCAGCTGGATACAAGTGAAACAAACCGCCGTGCAGTGCGGATACTGGCATATAACAATACCGAAATTACACCAGAAAATATTATGGAAGTAAAAGCACTGGATGAGCAGATGCAGCGTGCGTTTTCTAATATGAAACCGGCAGTAACGTTGGAAATGATCCGCCGTGGGGAAAATCCACTGGATATGACTATGGAGCAGCTGAATCAGGTGGCACAGGAGATTCAGCAGGAGAATGGAACACAGGAGCAGGAACGGTTCAGCAAATATCTGTGGAAACTGGAGCAGAATCATGAGATTTCTGAGGAAGAGCGCAGCAGTTATATCGGTATTTACCGTCTGATCGCACAGGTGGAAAAAGGAGATGGGGCAGCACTTGGATTTCTGATGAATCAGGGATCGGACGTGACGATGCGAAACCTTTTGCGTGCTGTGCGTTCAGAAAAAAAGAGTGGTCTGGATTATCAGGTGGACGATGATTTTGACGGAGTTGACAGCACAGCAGAAGGTTCGAAAATTGACGAGCAGATCTCGGCTGCGTTCCAGCAGAATTGTCTGCGCGATGTGATGGAACATATTTCACCGGAAAAACTTTCCCGTCTGGGAGAAGAAAAGTGGCAGAATATGTCTCCGGAACAACTGGCAGAGGCACTCCGGCAGATGGATGAATCCGTTGGGGAACAGGAAGCGGAAAAAAGCTATCGGCAGGAACAGCTTGCGCAGTATCAGCAGCTTGCAGAAACACCGGAAGACGTATATACCTATCTGGAGCGGTATGATATTCCAAACAGTATGATAAATGTCATGGCAGCATCGGAAATGCTGCGCAAACCAAACCGGATGATGGAGCGGTTGTTTCAGCAAGATCATGTTTCCAAAGATTCCATGACAGAGATTGCAGAGATGAAAGAGCAGGTACTTGAACAGTTTTCAAAAGCCCTTGAGAATCCTTCGGATCTTGCAGATGCCATGGAGACGCTTGCGGATGTGGCAGAGCATGTGATGGATACGATGATCGTAGAAGATCCGGATGTCCGCACGATTGATATCCGGGAAATGCGCCAGATGACCGCACAGTTTCAGATTGGTGCGAAACAATCGCAGGAAGAATGTTATGTGATTCCGATGCAGACAGGAGATTCTGTCACCGGGGTTTCTTTAAAAATCGTAAGAGGAAAAAGAAAAAGGGTCTTGTGGATATTTTTCTGGATGGAGAAAAGGCAGGAAAGATTACGGCATCTTTTCAGGTAAAATCAGACCGTATTTCTGGAACAATTGTGACAAGCGAGGAAGAGACCGCAAAACAGATCGAAGAACACCTGCAGGAACTGCAGGATGCCATGCAGGAACCGGCAGATATCCATGTTGCATATACACCGGATCTTTCTTTGTCGCAGTTTGAGATGTCCGGAATCCGGAGGGAAAGTGAAATGAAAGAGCAGGGAGAACTGGAGGAAGACCGTTCCAATCAGGTACAGACAACGCGGTTGTATCATACAGCGGAAGTTTTTATTAATTCCATAAAATCCCTTTTGACAAAAACAAAAGATCTGTAGTAGGATAGTGCGGAAACCAGATTACAGGTGGTTTCACGATAAGAATGAAAATATACAGGATCTGGAAGGAGAATGGCGAATGAAAAAGAAAATTGTGGCAATGATACTGGTGCTTGCCTGTGTGACAGGAATATATGCACCGGAAAATGCATGGGAAGCACCGGTGACGGTAGAAGCATCCACGCAGAAAGGGAAGAAAACCCCATCCATACAAAAAGTATACAATGCTGTAAAGAAAGCGTATGGGGATGATTATATCCCAAGTGAAAAAGTATCAAAGAAAGAATTGAAGGAACGCTACGGAATTTCTTCCAAATGGTACAGTGCTGCAATTGCGGAGGTGCCGATGATCAGTGCAAATGCAGACACACTGGTTATTGTAAAAGCAAAGAATGCAGCTTCCAAAAAGAAAATCCGGTCGGCATTAAAAAAATACAGGGAGGAACTGATACAGGATACCTGTCAGTACCCGATGAACCAGTTAAAGATTCAGGCTTCCAAAGTTTATGTAAAAGGAAACTATGTATGCTTTATCATGCTTGGAACAATCAGCAACAAGCAGGAGGAACAGTCCGAGGACAAAGTGATTGCTGCATATAAAAAGCAGAATGAAAAGGCCGTAAAAGCCATCAATAAACTGTACAAATAGAGAAAATTATGATACGGATATTCAAACGGCTGCCGGGGGTGATTTTTATGGTGCTTCTCCTCGGCCTGGCAGGAAAAGAAGCACTGTCGCATCAGAGAACCTATTCTCCGGTTGAAAAAAGAGAACTTCAGACACGCCCGGAAATAAGTATAACGAAAGTTCTGGATGGAAGATTCCAGAAAAAATATGAATCGTATCTGCGGGATCAGTTTCCCGGAAGGGATCATTGGGTTTCGTTCCAGACAGACATGGAATTGTTTATGGGCAAAAATGAAATTCATAATGTTTACATCGGAAAGAACCATTACCTTTTGGAACACTATACAGAAAAAGAGTTTAATCCGCAGCAGATTTCCAAAAATCTGCAGGCTCTGGAGAAGTTTGTCGGAAAAACAAAACAGAACGCGGATGTCCATGTGATGATGGTGCCGACAAAGTCGTGGGTACTCCGGGAAAAACTTCCGGCATTTGCCCCTCATTATAAGGAGCAGAAGTTTTATGATGCATTGCAGCAGAAATTGGAAAAAGAGGATGTACTGATTTCCGTGGAGCCCGTACTGGATGCACATAAAGAGGAAGAAATCTATTACCGGACAGACCATCACTGGACGACGCTGGGAGCATGGTATGCCTATGAACAATACACAAAGGCGGTTAGTGGAGATCTTCAGAGGGCACAGAGGAAAAAGAAGTTCCGTTGCATCAGTAAAGATTTCTATGGAACAACCTATGCAAAAATAAATTATGCCAGACAGGCAGACAAAATTGAGATTTATGAGCCGGCGGATAAACTGCGTGTTGTTTATAATATGGGAGAAAAGAAGACAAAGACACTGTACGATTTTTCTTTTCTGAAAACAGCAGACCAGTACAGCGTTTTTACCGGTGGGAATCAGGCAGTGCTTGAGATTACCGGGGGAATAAAGAACGGAAAAACGCTGCTTTTGATCAAGGATTCTTTTGCGAACAGTATCCTTCCTTTTCTGGCAGAAGATTATGAAAAACTTGTCGTTGTGGATCTTCGCCAGCTGAATGTAAGCGGAGACCGGCTTTTGGAAATGTTTTCACCTACCGATATACTGATTCTTTACAACAGTGCACAGTTTGCACAGGATAAAGAGTTTGAGATCAAGTGTAACTAGTATATCGTTTCGTAAAGAAACGGATTAGGTGGCAGTATCCGGTACGTCTTTTCCGCTTTCCAAATAGGTTATGGCACCGAGGTAAACGGCGCGGACCAGTTTTTCCTGATAGGCATCTGTGACCAGCAGAGCTGCTTCCGTTTCATTGCTCAGAAACCCACATTCGACAATTATGATCGGTGTGGGTGTTTTTTTTAATATGTAGTAGTCGTTGTTGGATTTACAGACCCTTGGTTTTGGCGGATTAAGGTTGTTGTTTAGGGTATCCTGCATGACTGAGGCAATTGCAGAACTTTCCGCAGACTGTTCGAAGTAAAACACCTGTGGACCGGAGACTGAGGCATCCGGAAAACTGTTCTGATGGATGCTGATGGTCATAACCGGATTGGTATCTGTGATCAGTTTTACGCGGTTTCGCAGATCTTCTACTTTTACACTGCGCGAGTTTTCATCTGCAGGAACGGTATCATCACTTCGCGTGAGTACAACCTTATATCCTTTGTTTTCAAACAGGGTTTTGAGTTTTAGCACAATAGACAGGTTGATGTCTTTTTCCAGAGCATCGTTACAGCCAACTTTTCCAGGATCGCTTCCTCCATGTCCGGCATCAAGAACGATACAGGTTTTGGAGGAAGCCGCATGTCTGGAAGATGTCAGTGCAGCTGATGCACGCGCAAGTAAGAAAGCACTTATAAACAGACAGGCAACCATAAGAATTTCAAATTTCTTTTTCATAGAACCTGCTTTATGGAATTATTTATTCCTATATATATGCAGGTAAGTCAGTGGATATACCTGGTAACGGTATCCCAGATATCACTCGTTTCAAATCCGAGTTTCCAGAAGGATGCACCGGCAAGCTTCTTTTTTTCTACCAGTTTCAACCGGCATTCTGCGGAGGCGGAGTCTTCCAGCCATACCTTATAGGTGGTGTCATTATCTGTAAATTCCGAATAGTTCTGTCCACAGTCATCCAGCCATGTTTTGGTTGCACCATGTGTGGCGAGAAAATCGTTTGCAGCTTTCATGCCATAAATTTTTGAGGGAATTTTGGCACCGGCTGCTGTGTCATCGGAACTGTTGTCGGATGAGATTTCCCATACACGCGTATAAAATGGCATTCCAAGAATTACCTGATCGGCAGGAACCTCTTTTAAAGTATCGCTTACACCCTGGGTTACCCAGCTTAAAGAGGCAACAGACCCGGCTTCGGGGCTTCCGGCATAATGCTCATCGTACCCCATAATCACAACATAATCTGCAAAATTTGCCTGTTCTTTTCGGTTATAAAAGGAAGTATGTGACATCGGAACGTAATTGTCTACAGAAAGAACAACCCCGTTGTTTTTGCACTTGATGGAAAGCTCCCGGATGAATTCAATAAATGCATCCCCGACTTTCTCCCCGTTCATACTTTCAAAGTCTACGTTGATTCCATCCAGATTGTATTGAATCGCCATGGAAACAATCTGGTTTACCAGATTCTGTCTCTTAGAGGTATGGGTCAGGACTTCTGTTGTATCGACATTTTTATTTTCCAGATTGCTGACAAGCGCCCAGACTTCAATCCCCTGGTTATGACAGTAATTTACATAATTCAGGCTTGCCAGGTTGGCAATGTTTCCATTGTTGTCATTCAGATAAAACCAGGTAGGAGAGAGTACATTGATTCCTCTGGTATTGGCAAGGACAGAGGAAACCGCGTTATTTGCAGACTGGTTTGTGACCTGATGCCAGGCCATACAGATATTGTAATCTTTCTTTATATGTGCAAAGGTATCCGGAGTGAAATCGCTTTTTCTTGTTTTTTCTTTGACGGAGGAAAGCATACGTTTCTGCATGTATCCGATAATACCGTCGTCTGTCATTACTTTGTCCCAGTTGTCGCCCTGTTCGATCACGGTGACTTCCTCTTTGGAAGAAACTTCTTTCAGAATCGGGCTTTTGATGCCTCCTCTTACGCGCAGGGAGGCATTTTTTTTGGCAGTGGCAGTCTGGTATTTTCCCCACTGGCTGGTAATAATGATCCGGTGGGGATCTTTTACATGTTTGTATTTAAAATCAGAATATTCTTTCACAAAATCCAGATCAATATATGCAGTATCAGAGTTTATGGTAACAATTTTACGACCGTAATCTGCGGAAGATTTTGTAACCATATAACTGGTCTGCTCTGCCTGTGCCGAGATCAGATTTTGTGTTGTTGCATAGAGAAGGATATTCTCGTTATTGTCCCAGTAAAAACGTGAATTTAAATTGTCATGGACAAAATCATAATCGATATAAATATGACCGTCAATGACCCTGGCTTTGGAAGAGGTTACTTCATTATTTAAAACAATGGCAACCTCATCGGAATTTGTCAGATGATAATAAGTGGTTAAATCTTCGTGTTCCTTACTCGGTGTGTATTTTCGGATCAGGGCGAAGACTACGATCGCTGCAGCAATGACAAGTGCCAGTGCAAGCACAGCGAAAATGGAATGAGATTTTTTCTTCATGAGCCGTCCTTCCTTTGTCTGTTGGCAAATTATATATTTATTCCGATTATAGCATTGTGCCTGTACAGATTCAAATGGAATTCAGATAAATTAGAAATAGAAGTTGTTTGAAGTTTTTTCGGGAGGGCAGTTGTGTCTGTGGATCTGCCTCCCATTTGTCTTTTTTCAGTTTATTTTGTGCGTGACGGAGTTGCATTGAGACTCATTTCACACCCATAATAATAGCCATTTGTTATTTAGTTTTTTTAATGATCGTTTTAAAAGTAACGATCAGACTTTCATATACTTCTGGTCTGAATTCAATGACCAGCTGATTGTCAGTAGATAAATTTAATGTGATAACTGTTTTCCTTTCCATATTTGTTCAAAGAATCCAAAATCATGAGAGGACACTTGAAACGGGTTTTCGAGAAAGGGAACCGGAATCACACGGATTCCATAGGACGTTTCGACTCTTTTTCGGTCTTTTTTGAGGTTTCCCATACTCATAAAACGGACATTTGTTTTATAATCCTTTCCTAAATTTGTTTTTTTCAGTTCCTCAATAAATTGTAAGAGCTGCCGATCCTTCCAAATACTCACATTTGTCAGTACAATACAGTAATCACAGCGGACAAATTCCGGAAATGAGTATGGAGTCAGAACCCCGAAATCCAGAATTTTATACTTGTGTTGCAGATGTAACTGTTCCCGCAGCTGCCGGAGTGTAATCTCCGGATAGTAGCTGACACCATTGCAGCGAAAAGGAATGGTTGGGTCCTTTTTCGAAGAAAGCGCAGCGATTTCATGACTGGAATTGACTTCCAGGTATGCGGTGCGGGCCAGAAATCTGCTGTGTAAAAAGTTGCAAAGCGAAATACTAAAGTGTGTTACACCGGAATTTACTGTTGTACCGCAGACTCCTATGGTTGCAGGAGCCGGAATAAATGGTTTATGAAACGTAAAAATAGGCGATTCCGTCCTTTCTCAGGTTGTTGCAGCCAGTGAACAAAATCCAGCTTTTCTTTGTCTGCACGAAAGATGTCCGTATTAAACGGATAAGAATAGACTGGCTGTGAAAATGTTCTGGCAAAATAAATGGCAGAATTGTGGTCGCACAGATTCGCAACAACATGCAGGCGGTTACCAAAATTTTGTAAAAGAAAGTCTTTGGACTTTGCATCGTCCCGATGCCACAATGCTCCTCCACACACATAGATAATATGATCCGCCGTTGCAAGGCAGGAGAAGAAAAATCACATCCGTAATCATTTACCATGATTTGTGCGACAGGCTCTGGGATTTCGATGCCACTGTCATATTTTGGAAATCCTGTAAAATTGCGATAAAAGAAACAACCGGTTTTTTTCCCACACATGTTTCAACTGGGCAACCGTCTTGCGCAGATCGTTTGACCAGGTTTTTTTCCTGATAAACCGCCGAAATGCCAAGGTAGTTAAGTGTTGTCACCAGCGCGATTGCTATGTGTGTTGCACCACAGCCGCTGTGACTTCCAACGACTGCAATTGTCTGCCTGAGATGCGTTCTTCCCGTAGTTTCAATTACTTCTTTTAATGCAGAGTACAGAGCCTGCGGTGATTCATAGCGCAGGTCGGGATCTGCTGAAATTGCTTTTTGAATTTTGGGATAAATAGATCGGTTGGTGGCTGCATCCAGATATGGCATCATATATTCCATGATTTTTCCAATGCTGTAGATATCGGATCTCAGGGTTACCGGTTTTCCTGAGATAAGTTCTGGAGCAGAAAAATCCACGTTTCCGAAATGGTTGAAGTCTTTTCCAGAATTGGTAGCAAAAGATGCGACACTGAAGTCAATCAATTTAAGCTGTGTTCCACATACTATAATATGTTCCGGCTTAAGATCCTGATAAAGAATCGGAGAAGGCCGTAATGTATGCAGATATGCAAAAATGTCACAAAGCTGCTCACAAAAATATAAAAACTGGTTCTGGGATATTGACTGTTGATGAAGCAAAAATTCTTCTAAAGAGTCACCCTGAATATATTCTTCCACAAGATAGTAGAATGATTCATCTTCTTCAAAATCATAAATTGTGGGAATTCCGGGATGCTGAACAGACTTTAGAATCTGTGCTTCGGATATTGCGAAGAGCGGTTGTGCAGAAGTATTTTTGGGGAATCGCTTCATTGCACGGTACTGCTCTAAAGATTGCTGTCTGACAAGAAAGACACTTCCGCATTCTCCCTGGCCAAGGGAACGAATCAGCTCGTATCGGTCAGACAATATTAAATTTTTGTTATTCATACGCTCCTTTGGGTCAGAGACGCATCTCATGCATAAACTTATAACACACTTTATTTTGCAATGCAAGTATTTTTTTTATAATTTTTTAATCCGTGGTAACTTTACAACGGGAGGGCATTTGATTATAATAAGTGTACCATTTACGGAAAGCGATTTCCAGAGAAGGATGTGATAGAGATGAAAATTGAAAAAGTAAATGAAAATCAGATTCGATGCACATTAACAAAACAGGATCTTGCAGATCGCCAGATTAATCTGCGGGAACTGGCATATGGTTCTGAGAAAGCAAAAGGACTTTTCCATGATATGATACAGCAGGCAAATTATGAGTTTGGATTTGATGTGAGTGACAATCCACTTATGGTAGAGGCAATTCCATTGTCTTCCGAATCCTTGGTTTTGCTGATTACAAAGGTTGAATACCCGGAAGAACTCGATACCCGTTTTTCCCAGTTTACGGAAGCCGGAGATGAGGAACTGTTTTCAAATACGGGAGCAGTCGGAAATGTGGAACGCAAAGGCGCAGATGATATTTTGGAACTTTTCCAGAAAATACGTGAAGCAAAAGCCTCTCCGGAGAGTGAAAATGCACAGCAGACAGAGGCACCGGAAGAAGTACCGGAAGTACCGGCAGATCTGACGAAAATGTTTGAATTTACGACGATAGATCAGGTGGAGCGTCTCGCACATGTACTTGTAAATTATTACAATGGACGAAATGACCTGTTTAAGAACGAGAAGAAAAACCGGTTTTATCTGGTGATCCACAAAGATGACCACACACCGGAAGAGTTTAATAAAGTCTGCAATATTATTTGCGAATATGCACAGCAGAAAAACTATAATCCTGCAGTCGGCGCATATTTCGCGGAGCATGGAAATAAAATTACGGGACCGCAGGCACTGCAGGTGTTTGCATCTCTTTAGAAAATTTAAATCAAAAAGGAGTGCTGAAATTCAGCACTCCTTTTTGATACGTGAAATCTATGCGGTTGCATCATGCTCGATGAAATCGTTGATATCATTTACCAGATCATCCGGGTCGATTCCATGAACCATAGCTGCCTCAGCAATAGTCTCCATCTGGGATGATGGGCAGCCAAGACAATGCATACCAATGTTTAAAAGCATAGGTGCTACGTTCTCATCAATCTGAAGAAGTTCTCCGATCATAGTATCCTTGGTTACTTTAGCCATGGGATAAATCCTCCTTTGCAAATATCGTTTAATGTTGCTATTATAATACGATTTCCCGTTAATTGCAAATTATACGTTTTTTTTATTAAAGAATTGGCATTTTCGGACGATATATATGTCAGATGAAATGACAGGGAGTGTCAAATCAGAGGGCAGGGATGCTCAAACGTAGCGTATACGGGAAGGAATAAGTATGAAGATTAATCGCAACATGTCTGCTGTTGTAGCCAACCGGCAGCTGCTCCGGACAGAAAATAAACTGAGTATTTCCATGGGCCGTCTTTCCAGTGGATATAAGATCAACAAGGCAGGGGATAATCCGGCGGGAATGGCAATCTCCAGCAAGATGAAAGCACAGATTGATGGTCTGGATCAGGCAGAAGCGAATTCTGATGATGGGCAGTCCGTACTCAGAATTGCAGACGGGGCATTAAACGAAGTCAGCAATATGCTGCAGCGTATCCGTGAACTGAGTGTTCAGGCGGCAAACGGAACAAACTCTTATTCGGACCGTCAGAGTATTCAGGACGAGATTGATCAGCTGACACAGGAAGTTGACCGGATTTCCACAGATACAGAGTACAACAAGAAGACGTTGCTTGATGGTTCGACTAATACACGTGTATATGTGAGTGGAACACAAACAGCAGATGGAACAAAATTTGCACGGAGCGCAACAAGAATTGACTTTTCCGAGGAAGTTCTTCCGGGCGATTATACGGTGGAAGTGAAGACTCCGGCAAAGCAGGCAGAGTATCAGCTGGATCTGTCCGGTCTGATCAATGATCCGGATTTCGAAGGAGGCACAATTTCTGTCAACGGAGTGGGGATCGAGTATAAAAAGGGAATGAGTGCCGATGACGTATATAACCAGATGATATCTGTGGCAGATGAGATCGGGTGCAAGTTTGAAAAAGATCCAAATACGGCAGGGGTTTATAAGATTACTGCGGATAACAGGGGATCAAAAGAAACACTGACCATTGGTATGTCAGAAGAGATGGCAAAAAAAACAGGTCTGTCAAATGCGCAGGGAGTTGTTCAAAATACAGATGACAAAAGTTACAAACTTGTGGCAAGCGGAACCGATGCAGAGATAGAACTGAAAGATGGGTTTGGAAGTACAGTAATTACAAATGTCGAGGGAAATCGTGTGAAAATCACGGATAAGGGTGGATTTTCCATGGATTTTCTGCTGAGTGATGATATACAGGCAACAGGAGCGACGCTTGTATTTGACGTGACGGATGTCGGTGCAATGACAATTCAGATCGGTGCGAACCAGTATCAGAATATGGATGTACATATTCCAGAAGTTTCTTCGGAGAGTCTGTATCTGGATACGGTGAATGTGGCGGTCAACGGAGGTGCAGACAAAGCCATCAGCACGATGGATGCAGCAATTGCAAAATTAAGTGCTGTCCGCTCCGGAATCGGTGCATACACAAATCGTCTGGAGTACGCAAGTTCGAGTCTGGCAGAGACACAGGAAGATATGACAACCGCGTATTCAGGGCTTATGGATACCGATATGGCATCTGAAATGACAGAATATACACAGCAGAATATTCTGGAACAGGCTGCTGTTTCGGTGTTATCACAGGCAAATGATATTCCACAGCAGGTACTGTCTTTGCTGCAGAAATAGGAGTAGCATATGGATAATGAGCTGAAAAAAGATTTTACGAGACGACTGAGCCAGTGTAATTCCGGTGAGATGATCGTCATCATTTACGATATCTTTTTTGCCTATGTGGATGATATTCGGCAGGCACACTGCAAGGGAGATCATGATGGACAGAAGGATGCGATCCGGAATGCACAGAGTGTTCTGGATGAACTGATCGGAAGTCTTAATTTTTCGTATCCGATCTCGCACAACCTGTATAAACTCTATATGTTCTGTAAAAATGAGCTTTCACGGGCGATGTACGAGAATCGGCTGGATGGAGTGCAGGAAGCGGAACATATCATGCACCGGTTGTATACTTCTTTTGTAGAGGTGGCGAAACAGGACAAGAGTGCACCCCTTATGAAAAATACCCAGCAGGTATATGCAGGGATGACTTATGCGCGCGGCGCCGTAAACGAAGATTATATGGATGTGGACAGTCACCGGGGCTTTTTTGTATAAAATTTCCGTAAAATGAGAACGGTCAGGAGGGAAGCGAATAGTTTCCCTCTAGTTTTTTTTACACATCCCAGAAGAAATTTATAGCGCATCTGTACGGCTTTTGCCTGATAAATGTAATAGTCGATCAAATCCGGATCAACGACATTTTCAAGATTGGCATAGGTATTTTGCAGTTCTGCGGTTGTCTGTTTCAGATTATCGAGAAGTATTGCATAGCCGTCAGGGGGCTGAGGGGTTGTCTTAAACAATTTCATTGGATCACCTGCTTTCTGAAGTCTCTCTTTTACAAGTATAAGCAAAAATGGAAAAGTTATACAAAAATTTGTAAAAAACTGCTTGACAAATAAAATAGGCATTGTTATAATTCGGTTCACAACAAAGGGGTGATGCAAATTGATTTCGATGCAGGGGGCATCGGTTCTGACACTGTATGCAATCTTAATTGTGGCAGTCGTTCAGGATATTACCAGCATGAGGATTAGTAACCGGCTGATTATCATGGGTTTATTTTTATCGATGGCATTCGGTATAGTTTTGGGTGGAATGCCGCGAATCATTCAAGTTCTTTTGAATATTTCTATTCCGGTTATCATGTTATATCTTTTTTATCTCATAGGTGTGTTGGGCGCCGGAGATATCAAACTTTTTTCCGTTATCGGTGGATTTACAAATTTTAAAAACATTGACAGACTGTGTGCTGGCAGCATTTGTGGCAGGAGCAGTAATAGCCGTGCTCAAGATGTTGTATATGCGCAATCTTAGAATCAGCCTTTTTAAAGCACAGGTTTTTTTAAGGGAACTGTTTTCGGGGAAATTCTCCTCTTATCGAAATGGCTGGGTTCAGGAGCAGAATCTGATGCATTTTTCTGTTGCGGTTTTACTGGGAATGTTATACGCGCATCGGACAGTATGGCTGTCACTGTTTTGAAAAGAAAGGAGGAGCTATGAGGAGAGCTCGATTGGGACTCTGTATTGGAGACCGGGAGTATGGTGACCGTTTTACCAGCTGCCTGATGAATCATTATCGGGATCAGCTTGAGCTGCACATGTTTTCCCAGAAGGAGGCACTTCAGGAGAACTGGAAAACCCTGGATGCAATTGTTCTGTCGGATGATTTGGCTGGGGAAAACAGGATAGAATGTGAAATTCCACAAATTTATCTGTTTGATGGAAATGAAAATGTGGATAAAGATGTGGAAAAAGGGGTGGTGTTTGTGGATAAGTATCAGGAAGTGAATAAAATCGTCGATGAGATTTTAAAACAGATTGGGGAGGAAATAAAAAATGCCAGTGGGGGTGTGAAGCAAAAATTACAGGTTCTTGCAGTATATTCGCTGGCAGAAAATGAAATGCAGCTTCCGTTTGCGGTCACGCTGTCCTCCATTCTGAGTGAAAACGAAAAAGTTCTGCTTCTGGATTTGCAGGAAAACAGTGGATTGTCGCAGCTGATGGGGGAATTTTATTCGTCCGGGATGGAAGAACTTCTGGTGATGGCAGAAAGCGGAAAATACTCAAAGAGCAGGATGGTTTCCTGCATCGGTCATCTGGACAGGACAGATGTTGTGTATCCTCTGGGAAATACCGAGTGTCTGTGTGAAGTGAAAAATCTGACGTATCAGAAATTGTTTCAGATTTTAGCGCAGGAAATGAATTATACAACCATCGTTTTAAATCTGGGGTCACGGTTTATGGGATTTTTTGAATTGCTGGGGAGCTGCCAGAAAATTTTCCTGATGAAAAGCAGAGGAGGGCTTGGACAGTGGAGAGAGAAAGAATTTTTGACAGAAATTCAAAAACGCGGAGAAGAACGGTTATCCGAGAATCTGCGGGAAATACAGCTTCCGCTTGTGGCATCCCCTGTGGTGTCTTGCGAGCGGCTCGTCGAGCAATGGAAATGGAACGAATTTGGAGACAGTATCCGGAGGATGATGCCGGTTGGATGAGTATGTAGGAGATATCCGGCAGCGTGTATTGGAACGCATGGATCTTTCACGGGAGATGTCGGATGAAGAAATTGAAAATCTGATTGGGGAAGAGGCATCCCGGCTGATGCAGGAGGAACCCATTTCCATTCGGGAACGTCTGATGCTGGAAGCAAGAGTATTTAATTCACTCAGAAAACTGGATGCTTTGCAGGAACTTCTGGATGATCCGGAAATTTCCGAGATCATGGTAAATGGACCGAAACATATTTTTTACGAAAAGGCAGGAAGGGTTCATGCATGGAATCAGGCATTTGCCAGCGAAGAAAAAATGCAGGATGTGATACAGCAGATCGTTGGAAGACATAACCGGGTGGTTAATTTATCGAATCCAATCGTAGATACAAGGCTTGCAGATGGCTCCCGTGTAAATATTGTCCTGTCACCGGTTTCTCTGGATGGTTCTACAATCACAATCCGGAAATTTCCGGAGAAACCGCTGGATATGCAGAACCTTATTCAAAAAGGGGCACTTCCGGAAGATGCAGCAGAGTTTTTAAAGATGCTGGTAAGCGCAAAATACAACCTGTTGATTTCGGGAGGGACAAGCTCCGGGAAAACGACATTTTTAAATGCTTTATCACAGTATATCCCGGAGGATGAGAGAGTTATAACGATTGAGGATTCCGCGGAACTTCAAATACAGGGAATCAGAAATCTGGTACGTTTAGAAACGCGGAATGCAAATATGGAGGGCGTCCAGCCGGTAACAATCCGGGATCTGATCCGCACAGCATTGCGTATGCGTCCGGACAGAATACTCGTTGGGGAGTGCCGTGGAGCGGAGGCATTTGATATGCTTCAGGCATTGAACACCGGACATGATGGCGGATTATCTACCGCCCATGGAAATTCAAGCAGAGATATTCTCTCCCGTCTGGAAATGATGGTACTGATGGGGATGGATCTGCCGATTGCTGCAATCAGACAGCAGATTGCATCCGGGATAGACCTGATTGTTCATCTGGGAAGATTGCCGGATAAAAGCCGCAGGGTATTGGAAATCACAGAGGTATGCGGAGTAAAAGATGGCGAGATTCAGATTTCCCCAATTTACGAACTGGAAGGAATCGGGGGCAGCTGGAAGTGGAAACACTGTGGCATATTAAAGAATCGTAAAAAACTGGAGATGGCAGGGCTGACCCGGGAGAAGGGAGAGATAGAAGATGGATTATCGCGTGTATCATCTGAGCCGGAAGGAGGTCTGTAGAAGCATTGCTCTGGCGGGGCTGCTGACAGTGGCAATTGCGTATTTATTTTATGCCAGCTGGCTGGGGATAGTATTTTTTCCTGTTTTTATCTGGTTTTTCATGAAGCGTCAGAAAAAAGCAGGGAGAGAACAAATGCAGATACAGCTTGCAAGGGAATTTATGGATACCCTTCGGAGTATCAGTGCAGCTTTGCTTGCTGGTTTTTCTATAGAAAATGCGTGGAAAGAGGCAGAAAAAGAAATACTCGCATTATATGGGAAAAAATCCTATATGTATCAGGAGGTAAAGGAGATGAATTGTTCCATCAGTCTCAATCAGCCATTGGAGGCATTACTTGCGGACTTTTCTGCGCGAAGCGGAAATATGGATATTGCAGGTTTTTCGGAAGTTTTTTCGTTCGCAAAACGCAGCGGTGGAAATTTTGTGACAATCATTGATGCGACATCCCGACATATGCGGGTGCGCCATGAAACGGAGAGGGAGATTCAGGTACAGATTGCTTCCAGAAAGATGGAACAGAAAGTAATGAATGTGATACCTGTATTCATATTGGCATATCTGAAAGTGACATCCATGGATTTCCTGAATGTTTTATATGGAAATGTGGCAGGGGCATTGTTTATGACAGCATGCCTTGCAGCTTATGGTGGGGCGATTGTACTGGCAGAGAAAATAATGACAATACACATGTAGAGGGGGAAGCGTGAGAAGGAAAAAAATCATAGAGGTAGCGGTTGTTTGTATTCTGTTATTGTTGCTTGGAGCATATATGGAATTTTCCAGTCGCAGTATGGACGATAAAAACAGAATTATCCGGGGCAGTCCGGGCAGTGGGCGGCAGGAAGTGGAACTTACGCTGAATGCAGGGGAGAAACTGAAAAATTATGACTATCAGGTAAGCGTTCCTGCACAATGTATTGATGAAAAGACAGCACAATCCTATTTTTCCCGGGCAGAAAAGGAAATAGACGAAACCTTTTTCCCAGAGGGAGAAGAGGCTCCACATGTAACAGAGCAGGTGCATATGAAGCCAAGCTATGTGAAAGGATTGGTAAAAGCCGACTGGACATTGGATCAATACAATGCAGTGGATGTGGATGGAACGATCCGGGAGGATCAATTAGATCCCCAGGGAGAACTTGTACAGGCGAGTGTGGCACTTACCTGTGAAAAGTACCGGGAGGAATATACGTTTTCTTTTCAAGTATACCCGAAAGTGATGTCGCAGCAGGAAAAGGTCATTCATGAAATTGCAGCTGATGTGGAACAGCAGAGTACGCAGGAAGGGGAGAGGTATCTGACGCTGCCGGATCAGGCGGCAGGGGTGAAGCTGCAATGGAAAGAGAAGAAACAGCATCTGGTATGGAAAATTTTGTTTTTTGAGGTACTGGTTCTGTTCCTGATGGCGGGAATTGTTCTGGAGAGGAAACGTACTGCGGATCATATAAAAAAAGAGCAGATGAAACTGGATTATGCGGAAGTTGTGAGTAAACTTCTGATTTTACTGGGAGCAGGCATGTCATTAAAACAGGCATTGAATAGAATTTCCGCTCAATATTCTGATAAAAGGCAGAAAAAACAAATAAAAGAACGGTATATCTATGAAGAAATGATAATAACGAATCACGAAATCCTGGACGGGGAAAGTGAACGTCTTGCATACCAGAAATTTGGAGAAAGAGTGGATTTGGGAGAGTATCAGAGACTCATTCGGATTCTTTTACAGAATTTACAGACAGGAAGCAGGGGATTATGTAAACTTTTGGAACAGGAATCGGAGAATGCACTGGAAGAAAGGAAGGCACTGGCCTGTAAATTGGGAGAAGAGGCAGGAACGAAAATGCTGTTGCCACTCATGATGATGCTTGGCATCGTGATTGCCATCATTATGATTCCGGCAATGCTGTCATTTCAAGTATAAGGAGGAAAAATTATGTTAGGATTTAAAAACTTTTTGATGGAAGAAGATGGGGTAGGAGTTGTAGAAATGGTGTTGATCGTTGTGGTGTTGATAGGAATTGTTGTGTTGTTCAAGAAAAAACTGACAACGCTGGTTTCTGATATTTTCAACACAATTAAAGAACGCACAGGGGAGGTATAGTGAGGAGAAAGGCGAGTATTACTGTGTTTGCAGCCCTTTCACTGATGCTGGTGGCGCAGCTTCTTTTCACACTTTTAGAAGCAGCGAGACATTATGAACTTCAGAAAGTATTGTATATGAATACGGATACGGTTTTGGAATCCGTTTTTGCCGATTATTGCAGTCCTTTGTGGGAAACATACAAAATTCTTGGAGTACGGGTGGATGATACAGAAGGTAAATTATGTTTTAATAACCGGGAAGCACAGTTGCGTGGCCTTACATTGGATCATCTTGGAAGCAAAGAACAAAAAACTTTGCTTTCCGGGATGAGTCTGTTGACCGCGGAGATGACAGATGCAAGGTATGACCCCTATCGATTGCTGACAGATCAGAATGGTGTCGTATTTCAGAAGGCTGTGTGTACTTATATGAAAAAGAATATTGCATATGAGATGGCAAAGTCCGTCTACAATCATTATGAAGCAGTAAAAGAAGTAAAAAAGGACTATAAAAATCCGGATGAGGGTATTGCAGATGCAATGGATGCACTGAAGCATCCGGAAAAATATGAAACGGAGGGGGCAGGTAATTCATCATCCCGGCAGTTAAAAGGGGAAGCGCGTCAGGGGGATAAAACAAAGAAAGAGGATTCTGGAGAAAAGGCAACGCCAACAGAGAATCCTTTAGAAACGGTGACAGAAGTAAAAAAAGAAGGGGTACTATCCCTTGTTTTGCCGGAAAATACAAAGGTATCCGGAAAATCTATTAGTATAGAAGAAACCGTTTCACACAGAAGTCTGGAAAAAGGTACGATGGATTCTTATGTGGGAACAGACTGGTATCAAAAAGTATTGTTTTATCAGTATCTGGTGAATTATCTTGGAAACTATGTGGAAAAAAAGCAGGATCGCGTATTGGAATATGAGCTGGAGTATGTTTTGGGCGGAAAAAGAAATGACGCGGATAATTTAAAAATTGTGGTTTCGGAGCTGCTGGCAATGAGAGAACCGTTAAATATGGCCTCATTAACCGCATCTTCCCAGCGACAATCAGAGGCAATGGCACTTGCGGTCACGTTGGCGGGAGTATCCGCAAATCCGGCCGTAATCGAAGCTGTAAAATACGGAATCTTAGTAGCGTGGGCATTTGCAGAAAGTGTGTTAGATGTAAGGACACTATTGTCCGGTGGGAAAATTACAATGATAAAAAGTGATGCGGACTGGACTTCAAATGTACATATGATTCCGGAACTTTTGTCGGGCTGGTCTGTGGCGAAAGATTGTTCTCAGGGATTGGATTATGGACAATATGCTGCCATTTTGCTTTTGTTTCATAAGGGAAATACCCTTGCAATGCGCACCATGGATGTGGAGGAAGCGTATGTACAGACACAGGAAGGGTACGAAAATTTTCAGATGGACCACGTTTTGTGTGAAACTGAGCTTACTGCCACCTATGAATTCCAACCGGTATTTCTTGGCTTTGTATCCATCCTTGAAAATTTCTCAAATGGATTCCGGATTCAAAATCATTCCGGATATAGTTATTTTCATGGGAAGGAGGGGATGTAAGGATGTCTTTTGGACAGTGGAAACCAACAATTACCCTCAAATATCAACCTTTTCCGAAGCAGGCATGTATTCATAAGATAATAAACGAACCAATAGATTCGAATCCGCAAGACGATATCTATAACCTGGGAGAACATCCTTGCCAAAAGGCATCCTTATGTTCCTTTTTTAAGGGATCGTATACGCTGGAAGCAGCCGTGATTATTCCTGTAGCAGCCGTGTTTTTCCTTACGCTCTTATTTTTCTTTCGGGTATTGCAGATTCAGACAGAAGTTCAGGAGGCGTTGAATTATGCAAGCAGAAAAACAGCATGTGAAGCATCTGCGGTTTCATCGCAAACGGGGCTTCTGGTATCTGCGGAAGCGTATTTTAGAAAGGAGCTGGGAACGTACAGCCTGCCGGAAAAATATATTCGCGGTGGAAAACATGCGATTACGATGGCAAAATCCGATCTGTCAGGAAATTATATTAATTTGCAGGTTAATTATTACATTAAAATTCCAATTAGCTTTTTTGAGGTAAAGGGTGTTGGTATCTGTCAGAAAAGTAAGAGCCATAAGTGGATTGGCGACCGTACAGATGGAAAGCAGAGTGATTATGTGTATGTTACAAAACATGGAACTGTTTATCACAGGAGCAGAAAGTGCCATTATCTGGATTTGAGTATTAAAAGTACGGATTATGCACAGATCAGCAGTATGAGAAACAAAAATGAACATAAGTACAGCGCATGTTCCGGGTGCGTGGCAAAAAATCATGTTGCCGGAAAGGTGTATGTGACGGATTATGGAACCTGTTATCATAGTGATCTTGCCTGCAGTGGGCTAAAAAGAACTATTTATCTGATCCTTTTGGAAGAGACGGGAGGAAAAAGAGCCTGTGGTAAATGTGGTGCGAATACGGAGGTGAGGTAAAATCATGCAGAATAACTATGAAATGATCAGAATGTGCATATTGACGTTTGGATTGGCAGGACTCTCCTGGGAAGATATGAGAAAACAGCAACTTCATGGCTGGGCAATTTTGCTTCTGGGAATATCAGGCATGACCATATCACTGCTGGGGGGCTGTTGGAAAAATCCGGTATGGTTTTTGGGATTATTGCCGGGGATATTTATGCTTATACTGGCCTGGAGTACAAGGGAAAGTATTGGGTATGGAGACGGTCTGGTAATTTTAGGTATGGGATGTTTTTATGCACTGGGTGAAATAATGGGAATTGTCATGATTGCCATTACCATTGCGGGAATTACGGCTCTTGGTTTGCTGGTATTCGGACATAAAAACAGAAAATCCGAGTTTCCGTTTGTACCATTTCTGCTAGGGGCACATCTGGTCATGTGGGGATTACAGGGATAAAAGGAGAAAATATGAAATGGAGAGGAAGTTATACAGTAGAGGCGGCTGTGATTATACCGGTTCTGATATGGACGATGGCAGCAGCTATGTGTACAGGAATTGATTTGTTGCATGAAGTACGTGAGGAGCATGAAGAAAAACAGATAGAAGATATGTGGGCAGTAGATTCCTTTTATCAGTATCAGACGTTAAAAGAGGTGAAAAAATGATCAATCGGGAAATAGTATATGAAAGAAATCTTACGGGAAGTTTTATGAAAATTGCAGCGGGAATCCATGCGGGGCTGGATGAAAAGCTGATGCTGAGGAGAAAATTGCCGGGACTTCTTGCGGTGGAAAAGGCATATATGGATGGGGAGGGACAGTACTGGTATAACATATCCGGTAAACAGTCGCTTGATATGTATTGCAGGGTAAAAGAAGTAGATATTTCTTTCATTGAAAAACTGATTATGAGCATTTGCAGTGAGATGGAGATTCTGGAATGGAATCTGATTCAGACCAATTGCCTGATGCTGGATCCCGAGTTAATATTTATTACCAACAGCAACCAGGAAATTATTTTTACCGTATATCCGGGTGGGAGTGGAACCATTGAGACAGAATTTCAGCAGTTAATGGAATTTCTGCTTACAAAAGTGGATCATAAAGACACACGGGCGGTAAAAGCAGCATATGGAATTTATGAGAAGACGCTTCTGGATGGTTATTCTATTACAGATATCCGGGATGAAATTGTAAGAACCAGACAAAATGAGGGGAAAAAGGCGGCTGTGGAGGAATCCGGGGGAAATGGAATGGAAAAAGTTTGGAGAGAGGAAAACAATCAACCCGTAGTTCCTGAAAGAAAATATGAAGATCATCCAGACAAAAAAAGAAAAGATGAAACTGTAAAAAGAGCCAACAGAAAGAAAAAGGGGGAAAAGAAAAAGGAGCAGAAGGAGTGGATCAGAAAATTAAAAAAGCTACTGATAGAAATAGGTCTTCTGGAAGAGGAAGAAACCGAAAAACAGATATATGAATCTTATCATGGAAGTAGGGAATGCCTGCAGGATACCAGAAAACTTTCGAAGTCTGCGGTTGTATATCCGGAGGAAAAAATAAAAACGGCGGTACGGCCAGAATATCGGCCAACGGTATGCCTGAACAGCATGACAGGGAAAGTCAGGGGAATGTTGTTGTATCAGGGAGCTGAATCTTACGAGGATATCTGTGTTACAAAGAAAATGACAAGAATCGGGTACGGTCCCGATGCGGACATACAAATACAGGCAGATACGATTAGTCAGCTGCATGCGCGGATTGATCGTGATGGAGAGACCTATTATATTGAAGATTTAAATTCGACAAATGGTACGTTTGTGAATGATGAGCCGCTGGCTTACAAAGAGAGAAGAAAATTAAACAGTAATGACATGATCCGTTTCGCGGATGTCCGATATCGTTTTTGCTAACTGCCTTGTCTTTCCAAATGGAAGTGAGTATACTGATAGCATGTGAAAAAATCAGGAGGGAAAAGCATGCCACAAAAAAGAAACTTCCATTTGTAACCGTGGGATTTGTCGCTGTGAATGTTCTTGTTTATATGATTCTGGAAATCCTTGGAAATACGGAAAATTCGGAGTTTATGGTAAGAATGGGGGCGGTTTGGCCGCCATATGTGAAGCAGGGAGAATACTGGAGACTGTTTACAGCTACTTTATGCATTTTGGATTTGAACATATTTTGAATAATATGCTGGTACTGATCTGTGCCGGTCCGATTCTGGAGAAGGCGATGGGGCATATCAAATACCTGTGTCTGTATCTGATCGCCGGTGTGGGAGGAAGTACACTGTCCTATGTGCAAATGATCGCACGGGGAAAGTATGATGTATCGGCAGGGGCATCCGGTGCTATTTTCGGTATTATCGGGGCATTGCTGTGGATTGTGATGATACACAAAGGAAGATATGAATCTCTTACGGGCAAAGGGCTGCTTTTTATGATTGTGATCAGCCTGTATTATGGAATTACCAGTGTGGATGTGGACAACTGGGCACACATCGGTGGCCTTGCAATGGGATTTGTTCTTGCAATTATTTTATACCGGAAACCTCGTAAAGCAGTTGATTTATCGGGGGAAAATCCCTATACTAATTAGTATCAAAGCAAGGAGAGTATACCGATGAAAATCAACGTGTATTATGGAGGCCGGGGACTTTTGGATGACCCGACACTGTATGTATTAAAAAAGATGGAAGATGTTTTACGGGAACTTCGGGTAAACATCGAACGATTCAATATATATGAGCATAAGAATGAAATTGCAACCCTTCCGCTGACGTTCAAAGAGGCAGACGGAATTATTCTTGCCACAACGATTGAGTGGCTGGGAATCGGTGGTTATATGCAGCAGTTTCTGGATGCCTGCTGGTTATATGGTGATAAGGAAAAAATCAGCCATACCTATATGCAGCCGATTGTTATGTCTACAACCTATGGGGAGCGTGAGGGAGAACTGACTCTGATGAATGCATGGGAGATTCTGGGTGGATTACCATGTGCAGGGTTATGCGGATATGTAGAGGATCTGGTGGAATTCAAGCAGAATAAAGATTATACGCTGATCATTGAAAAGAAAGCGGAAAACCTGTACCGGACCATTTCCCAGAAGATCAAAAATCTTCCGACCAGTAATCAGGCAGTAAAGCAGAGTGTTCTGCGGACGCAGCAGCTGAATCTGACACCACAGGAGAGCGAGCAGCTCTCGAAGTATGTATCGGATGATACTTATGTGAAGCAGCAGAAAGAGGATATTGAGGAATTGGCATCGATGTTCAAAGATATGCTTGGAAAACCGGATGATGATATGGATACACCGTTTGTGAAGGAACTGGAAAGTCATTTTGTATCTACTGAGGATTTTGCTGCCAGCTATTCCTTTATTATCGAAGGAATCAAAAAGCCATTGTATGTAGCAATTGAAAACGGAGAATTGGAGATTCATTACGGTCAGGAAGAAAAGATTGACGTGGTTGCAAAATTAAGCAGAGATGTTCTGCAGTCAATCATTGACGGACGGATGACATTCCAGAGAGCGTTTATGACGGGTGAGATGACAGCGAAAGGAAATTTTAAAACGCTTCGTATGCTCGATCAGATATTTGTATTTTAGGAGGCAAAAAAATGAAAGACGACAATTGTATTTTTTGTAAACTGGCAAACGGAGATATTCCGACCAATACGATCTATGAAGATGCGGATTTCCGTGTGATTCTGGATGCAAGTCCTGCAACAAAGGGACATGTGCTGATTCTGCCGAAACAGCACTATGCAAATATGTTTGAGATTGATGATGAAGTACTCGCAAAGGCTGCAAAGCTTGCAAAGAAAGTTATTACACACGAAAAAGAAGTGTTGGGATGTGACGGTTACAATGTGCTTCAGAATAACGGAGAAGCAGCAGGACAGACCGTATTTCATTTCCATATGCATCTGATTCCGCGTAAAGCAGGAGATCAGGCAGTTCCTGAGTGGGAGCATTTATCTCTTTCCGATGATGAGATGAAAGAAATCTGTGATAAGATGAAGATGTAAAAAATCTGTATCTCTATATACAAAAACATGCATATCGCTGGAAAAACGTACAGCAGATATGCATGTTTTTTTGTTTTGGCGTGTGAATTATTTAGAAACACTTTCAATCAGTTTTAATATCGTTCCGATGGAATCCATCTGACCGCTCTCTGACATGGTATGGATGTATTTTTCGCGGTCGGCATATACTTCGCGTACAGCATCAAGTAATGTCTGATCCGTCAGTTTTTCTTCTTCAATCACATAAGAAAATCCCTGTTTAGCAAAAGATTTCGCATTTAAAATCTGATCACCACGGCTGGCAACAGCAGAAAGCGGAATCAGGATGTTTGGTTTGTGCAATGCAAGAAGTTCACAGATGGAATTTGCACCTGCGCGGGAAATGGCAAGATCTGCCAGGGCAAACATGTCGGTCAGTTCTGCACTTGCATATTCAAACTGCGCATAGCCAATCACGCCTTTTAATTTCTCATCGAGATTTCCTTTTCCGCAAAGATGAATGATATAAAACTGCTCTAACAGTTCCGGAAGCACTTTCCGTACCGCTTCATTGATTACCTTGGAACCTGAACTTCCACCGACGATCAGGAGTACCGGTTTGCTGTGATCCGGGAAACCGCAGTAGTGAAGAGATTTTTCCGCATCTCCGTGGAACAGTTCCCGGCGGATCGGTGAACCGGTAAGAACTGCTTTTTCCGCTGGAAGATATTTCATGGTCTCCGGGAAATTACAGCATACTTTTTTTGCACCGCGGATTGCAATTTTGTTTGCAAGTCCCGGTGTGATATCGGATTCGTGGATAATTGCCGGAATATGGCAGTGCTTTGCGGCAAGGACAACCGGAACAGACACAAATCCACCTTTGGAAAAGACAACGTCCGGTTTGAGTTTGCGCAGGATGGAGATTGCCTGCCCATATCCTTTTAATACTTTAAAAGGATCGGAAAAGTTTTTCCAGTCAAAATAACGGCGAAGTTTTCCGGAAGAAATTCCGATATAAGGAATTTTTTGTGCTTCGATAAGTTCTTTTTCCATTCCGTTGTAGGAACCGATATATGTAATTTCATAACCGGCTTCCTGAAGTGCCGGCATAAGGGCAATGTTTGGAGTAACATGTCCGGCAGTTCCGCCACCGGTCATAACAATTTTTTTGATTTAGCCATTCGATATTTCCTCTTTTCTTTACTTAAGTCAACTCTATATGATCTATATAGAAATGTCAAGCAACATGGGCAGTAACGACATATGTCGAAACTTGCGACCGAAAGGATATTCCGGTGATGACGTTCTTTCATTATAATAAGATTTATACAGTAAGAAATGATTTTATATAATATGAAAGGATGGGAGCAGATATGACAATACTGATGTGGATCAGCAGGTGGCAAAATGAAATGGAGTTAATGATTATGGGTTTGCAGATCATACTTTTTTATTTTTAACAATTGGGGTATTTTGTATTGTGCGGCAACAGAAAAAAGCAAACCGGTGCAGAAGACGCCTGGAATTGTACTTAAAAAAACACATGGACAAGCCGAAAAAGAAAGAAGAAAAAAGTGTATCACCGGAGAACGTGCAAAATAAAAATTTACATGAGGATGAGGAAGAAAACCGCATAATTTCAACTGTTTTGCAGGAAATTTTCCCATAGTGGAATGTTTTTTATCAAAAACAATACATAAATTGACACAGGAATATAAAATATGTAACATTTTCAAAACCGGCATGGGTGTGCAGTGAAAACGCACACCCATTTTTTAAACGGAATATGAGTAAAAGTGGAGAGCACCACCCATTTTTTTTACTAAAATTTGACAAACAGGAATTTCTGTGCTACAATGAGCCACGTAACAAACTTGTAACAAATGAAATAAAGTGTTTAAAAACGCAACATAAGTGTAATACTTATTGCATAAAATGTTACGAATCCACGGTTGAGATGTGGATGAAACAAACTACGGAGGTTCATCAATGAAAGCAAGCAAAAAGGTGATGGAAAGTGTAATCGTGTCGGGACTGGCACTCACACTTGCGGTCACTGCAGTTACCGGTAATGGAGTGAATATTGCAGCAAAGGATGCAGCAGACACACAGTTTGTCAATAACGGAATTGCCGGAGTGGCATCTGCCATGAATGAATATGAATTGGAGTCGGCAGACTATCTGGACAGATATATTTCTGTTGAAAAGACAAATGCGGCTTTGGTTGCGGCAACAGCAGATGGAACGGTTATATCCGGAAATGATACAAAAAAAGAAGAAACCACAGAAAAGGAAACTGTTTCCGAAGAGGAACAGGAGTGGCAGAATAAGCTGATGGCGAAGGTAGATGATTTCCTATACGTCCGTGAAAAGGCAGATTCTGATTCCGAAATTGTCGGAAAGATGTACAAAGGGGATCGCGCAGTTGTGAAAGAAGCAGGCGATACCTGGACAAAGATTGAGTCCGGCAATGTAACAGGATATGTCAAGAATGAATATTGTGTGACAGGAACAGATGCATTAAATTATGCAAAGAAGCACTGTGATACGGTTGCGAAGGTTTCCATTGACGGTCTTCGTATTCGTAAAGCGCCAGACACAGATGCGGAGGTAGTGAAAACCGTTGCATCGGGTGAGCACATGGATGTGAATACAAAAGCCGAAGAAACAGACGGATGGATTGCCGTCAAAGTTGGTTCAGATACCTGTTATGTGAGTGACGATTATGTGACCGTCACACTGGATACAGGCAAAGCAGTCACCATTGAGGAAGAACAGGCAGCAATCAAGGCTGCAGAAGAGAAAAAGGCAGCGGAAGAAGCGAAGAAGAATGCTTCTGTTTCTGCTGAAAAGAAATCATCATCCGGTCAGTCGGCATCTTCCCAGACAACACAGAATGCGTCGATTGCCGCAAGTGCGGATGAAGAGACACTTCTGGCAGCACTTGTACAGTGTGAGGCCGGAGGAACCAGCGTACAGTGTATGACAGCGGTTGGAGCGGTTGTTGTTAATCGTGTCAGAAGCGGCGGATTTGCAAATTCTATCTACGGAGTTATCTATCAGAGAGGTCAGTTTGGACCGGCATCTTCCGGCAGACTTGAAGCAAGACTTGCCAGCGGTGTCAGCGCAAGCGCCAGACAGGCAGCGAGAGCCGCATTAAACGGCAGTGATCCGACAGGTGGAGCAAAATACTTCAAACTGGCATCCAGCGGTCATGCGGGAACGGTTGTAGGACCGATTGTATTTTATTAAACTTAAAAATCCAGGAGCTTTGTCGAAAGGCAGAGCTCCTTTTTTGATCGGTCAATTTTCCATACCATTGTTGTAAAATTCCGGCAAATGGAGTAAAATGTTTTCAACGTACACTTAAGGAGGAAGAGCAATGACATTAAAGGGACGTAATTTGTTAAAAATGATGGATTTTACACCGGAGGAGATCCTGTATCTTGTGGATCTGTCCGCAGAGCTGAAAGAGAAGAAACATCAGGGAATCATGCATGACAGTCTGGTTGGAAAAAATATTGCACTGATTTTCGAGAAGACAAGTACAAGAACCCGATGCTCTTTCGAGGTAGCCGCACATGATCTGGGTATGCATGTGACATATCTTGATCCGAGCGGTTCCCAGATTGGAAAAAAGGAAAGTATTCCGGATACCGCACGTGTTCTGGGACGTATGTTTGATGGAATCGAATATCGTGGATACGGACAGGAAATCGTGGAAGAACTGGCAAAATATGCAGGGGTTCCGGTGTGGAACGGACTGACCAATGAATCCCATCCGACACAGATGATTGCCGATATGCTTACCATCAAGGAGCATCTTGGAAAACTTAAGGGTGTGAAGTTTGTATACATGGGGGATGCCCGTTACAATATGGGCAATTCCCTGATGGTTACCTGTGCAAAGCTTGGTATGCATTTTGTTGCCTGCACCAATCCAAAATATTATCCGGACAAGAAGCTTGTGGATTATTGTGTGGACGTGGCATCTACGACAGGAGCAACCATCACACTGACAGACAGTGTTGCGGAAGCAACCAGGGATGCTGATGTCATTTATACAGATGTATGGGTATCCATGGGTGAACCGGAAGAAGTATGGGCAGAGCGTATCAATGACCTGAAACCGTATCAGGTCAATGCCAATGCATTCAAAAATGCAAAGGACAGCGCGATCTTCATGCATTGTCTGCCGGCATTCCATGATTTAAAGACCACGATCGGAAAACAGGTTTATGAAAAGTTTGGATTATCCGAGCTGGAAGTGACCGATGAGGTATTTGAAAGTGAGCGCTCCGTTGTCTTCGATGAAGCTGAGAACCGTATGCATTCCATCAAGGCGATCATGAAGGCAACGTTATCTGACTAAGAAAAAACGTTTACATATTTTTGTGAATGGAAAGTATGATTATGAAAGCAGAAATTTTAAGACTGCTCCGTGAGACGGACGGATATGTGTCCGGTCAGGAGCTGTGCAATCAGTTTGGCGTATCCCGGACCGCTGTCTGGAAGGCAATTAATCAGCTGAAAGAGGCCGGTTATGAGATTGAGGCGGTGCAGAATAAGGGATATCATCTGGTATCTGTGCCAGACCGTATGGATGAAGTGGAGCTGGCAAGCATCCGAAAGACCGAATGGGCAGGCGCGGAAACGTATTATTTTGACAAGATTGATTCCACGAATACGAAAGCAAAAGAACTGGCAGAAGAAGGACATCCGTCCGGAACTTTTGTGGTAGCGGATCAGCAGACTGCGGGAAAAGGACGTCGCGGACGGTCATGGGATTCCCTTCCGGGAACGGGAATTTATATGACACTCATGCTCAAACCGGACATCAATCCGAACCATGCATCCATGCTGACCCTCGTGACAGCGATGGCAGTGGCAAATGCAATGCACCGGGTGACGGGAGCAGAGGCTTTGATCAAATGGCCGAATGATATTGTCATAAATGGTAAGAAGATCTGTGGTATTCTTACGGAAATGAGTGCACAGTTTGACTATATCAACCATATAGTGATCGGAATCGGAATTAATGTGCACAATGAAAGCTTCCCGGAAGAACTGCAGGATCATGCAGGTTCCCTGCTGCTGGAGTGCGGAAAACGTGTGCACCGTGCAGATCTGATAGAGGCATTTCTGGAAGAATTTGAGCGGTTATATGCCATCTATCTGCAAACCGAGGATCTGTCAGCATTACAGGAAGAGTACGATCAGCTGCTGGTGAACCGTGGCCGGCAGGTGCGCGTGCTGGATCCGAAGGAGCCATTTGAGGGAAAGGCTATGGGAATTACAAAAAAGGGAGAACTGATCGTAGACACCTGGGAGTCAAGAAAACTGGTGTCTTCCGGAGAAGTCTCCGTGAGAGGAATCTATGGATATGTCTAAAGAGTCAAATGAGGTAGTATTGTGCGCATCCAACGCATACCAGAAAAAATTTTATCTGAATGAGAACTTCAACGGACTTCCACAGTCCATCCGTGATGAGTTAAAAATCATGTGCGTCATTTACACCGAGGATATCGGCGGAGTATTAGAGCTGGTATATGATGAAGCGGGAAATCTGGAACTTCGCACTTCCTGTAAAGAGGGCGATTTCTGCTATGATGAGATCGGAAGCGTGCTGAAAATCAAGCAGCTGCGCAACGAAAAAAGGGAATTGCTGGAAGCACTTGAGATGTATTACAAAGTTCTGTATCTGGGCGAAGGCTTAGAGGCACTGGACGAGGAGGAGAAAGACGAATGATATTAACCATAGATGTTGGAAATACGAATATTACCTGCGGGGTGTTTCAGGGCGATGAGATCGCCGCAAGTTTTCGTATTACGACAAAAATGCCACGGACATCGGATGAGTATGGGATGATGCTTATGAATCTGCTGGAGCAGAACGATATTCATCCGGCAGAAATTAAGGATGCCATTATCTGTTCCGTGGTGCCGAATGTGATGCATTCCCTGAGGGGCGGACTTGTCAAATATTTCCATATCACACCGATCGTGGTGGAGGCGGGCATCAAAACGGGAATCCGCATTGTGACACCGAATCCGCAGCAGATCGGAGCTGACCGTATTGTGGATGCAGTCGGGGCATATGAAATATACGGAGGTCCGGTGCTTGTCATTGATTTCGGTACTGCCACAACCTATGATTATGTGGATGAAAGCGGAGCCTTTCAGGGAGGGATCACAGCACCCGGAATCCGGATTTCGGCAAAAGCCTTGTGGGAAGATGCTGCAAAACTTCCGGAGATCGAGATCAAAAAGCCGGCATCAATTCTTGGAAAAGACACGATCACAAGTATGCAGGCAGGGCTTGTGTACGGACAGATCGGACAGACCGAATATATTATTAACCGCGTGAAAGCCGAAGTCGGACTTGAAAACATCAAAACCGTTGTAACCGGAGGACTTGGCCGCATCATTGCCAATGAGACGGATGCTGTGGATATTTACGATCCGAACCTGACGTTAAAAGGGATCAATCTTGTGTATAAAAAACCAGAATCGGAAAATAAAATAGTTATGATCAGACCACTTCAGATCGGCAGTGTGACACTGCCAAACAATTTAATATTAGCTCCTATGGCAGGCGTAACCGACCTGCCATTTCGCTTGTTGTGCAAAGAGCAGGGGGCAGGGCTTTTGTGCATGGAAATGGTAAGTGCCAAAGCAATTCTCTATAAAAACCGTAATACACAGGCACTTCTGACGATTGATCCGCGGGAAAACTCGGTGTCTTTGCAGTTGTTTGGATCAGATCCGGATATTATTGCTGAGATTGCACATCAGATTGAGGATCGCCCATTTGACATTCTTGACCTGAATATGGGCTGCCCGGTGCCAAAGATTGTGAACAACGGGGAAGGCTCGGCACTCATGAAAAATCCAAAACTCGCAGGAGAGATTATTGAAAAGACGGTAAAAGCGATCAAAAAACCGGTTACGGTAAAAATCCGCAAAGGGTTTGATGACGAGCATGTCAATGCGGTGGAGATGGCAAAGATTGCGGAAGCTTCCGGTGCGGCAGCAGTTGCCGTGCATGGACGGACCAGGGAGCAGTTCTATTCCGGCAAGGCAGACTGGGACATTATCCGTCAGGTAAAAGAAGCCGTAAAGATTCCGGTCATCGGAAACGGAGATCTGCTTACGGCGGAGGATGTGATTGCCATGGAAGAACAGACCGGATGTGATGGCTTCATGATCGCAAGGGGCGCACAGGGAAATCCGTGGATTTTCCGGCAGATCCTGCATTATTTTGAAACAGGGGAGCATCTGCCGAAGCCGCCGGCATCGGAGGTGGCACAGATGATTCTGCGTCATGCCCGGATGATGCTGGAGTTTAAAGGTGAATATATCGGTATCCGTGAGATCCGCAAGCATGCGGCATGGTATACCGCCGGATATCCGCATGGAGCACGGCTGCGTGTGGCAATCAATCAGGTGGAAAATTACGAACAGCTGGAGACACTATTGATGGAGTATTTCGTCTGATGCATAGAAAGCTGTGTCGATGTTCACGGAATTGCTGTTCAGGTTGCTGGGTGGACACGGTGTGGGGCGGGCGGTAACTTCACGGATGAGCGACAGTCCGGTTTGAAGGAGAATATCTTGACAGAATGTGGACAATTCGCTATAATACCTAGGTTATTGTGGATTATTTATGCGCTTTTTTCAAAAAGCTGCATATAAAAAATATAGAATCAGGGGTAAATCAAATGGATAAGAAAAATATCTTGACCTATGAAGGTCTGAAAAAGCTCGAAGACGAACTGCAGAATCTCAAAGTTGTAAAGCGTAAGGAAGTTGCTCAGAAGATCAAAGAAGCCCGTGAGCAGGGTGACTTGTCCGAGAACGCAGAATACGATGCAGCAAAGGACGAGCAGAGAGACATCGAGGCGCGTATCGAGGAGATCGAAAAGATCTTAAAGAATGCCGAAGTCGTTGTTGAGGAAGAGGTCGATCTGGAGAAGATCAGCATCGGATGTAAGGTAAAGATTCTCGACTGCGAGTTCAACGATGAGTTAGAGTACAAAATTGTTGGTTCCACAGAGGCAAACAGCTTAAAGGGAAAGATCAGTAATGAATCACCGGTAGGCCGCGCACTGTTAGGTAAAAAAGTAGGCGATACTATCACCGTAGAGACACAGGCTGGAGAGTTATCTTACAAGGTACTCGAGATCCAGAGATCAACCGTAGATTAAGAGAGGAAATGAAAATGGCAGGACAGAATAACGGAAAGCAGGGCGGACAGCAGCAGGATGTCAACCAGCTGTTAAAGGTGCGCCGTGAAAAGCTTGCAAATCTGCAGGAAGCAGGACAGGACCCGTTCCAGATTACAAAATATGACGTAACCCATCACACATCAGATGTGAAGGATCTTTACAATGCACACGAAGAGAAGCTTTTAGCCGGCAGACCGGCAGTTAATACCGATGGTATGGACGAGGCAGCTGCAAGAGAGGCAGTCAAAGCAGATTATGAGGAAAGAAGAAGCATCATGGATGCCGATCCGATCCACGTATCCATTGCAGGACGCATGATGTTCAAGCGTGTCATGGGAAAAGCATCTTTCGCAAACATTCAGGATCTCAAGGGAAACATCCAGATCTATGTTGCGCGTGACGCAATCGGAGAAGATCTGTATGCAACCTTCAAGAAATCCGATATCGGAGATATCTGGGGTGTTAAGGGATACGCATTCCGCACAAAGACAGGAGAAATCTCCATCCATGCGGAGGAGATGACTCTGCTTTCCAAATCTTTGCAGATCCTTCCAGAGAAATTCCATGGACTGACCGACACGGACATGCGCTACCGTCAGAGATATATCGATCTGATCATGAATCAGGAGAGCAAGGAAGTATTTGTAAAGCGTTCCAAGATTTTAAAGGAGATCCGTAACTTCTTAGCAGACCGTGATTTTATGGAAGTAGAGACTCCGATGCTTGTTGCAAACGCAGGCGGTGCGGCAGCAAGACCGTTTGAGACACATTACAATGCATTAAATGAGGATGTAAAGCTTCGTATTTCCCTGGAACTTTACTTAAAGAGACTGATCGTTGGTGGTCTGGAGCGTGTATACGAGATCGGCCGTGTATTCCGTAACGAGGGTGTGGATACCCGCCACAACCCGGAATTTACCCTGATGGAGCTGTATCAGGCATACACCGACTACGAAGGTATGATGGAACTGACCGAATCCATGTTCCGTTACCTTGCCGAAAAAGTATGCGGATCTACAAAGATCTCTTACAATGGTGTAGAAATTGACCTTGGAAAGCCATTCGCACGTCTGACGATGAACGATGCCATCAAGAAATATACCGGAATTGATTTCGATCAGGTACCGGATGATGCAGCAGCAAAGAAGCTTGCTGACAAGCATCATATTGCATACGAAGAGCGTCACAAGAAGGGTGATATCATCAACCTCTTCTTCGAGGAATACTGTGAGAAGGAACTGATCCAGCCGACCTTTATCATGGATCACCCGATCGAGATTTCTCCACTGACCAAGAAGAAACCAAGCGATCCTACAAAGGTAGAGCGTTTCGAGTTATTCTGCAATACATGGGAGATGTGTAACGCATACTCCGAGTTAAATGATCCGATTGATCAGCGTGAGCGTTTCGCTGCACAGGATGCCAATGCCGCAGCCGGTGATGACGAAGCAGAACACACAGATGAAGATTTCCTGAATGCACTGGAGATCGGTATGCCGCCTACAGGTGGTATCGGATACGGAATTGACCGTTTGGTAATGTTACTGACAGACAGTCAGGCAATCCGTGATGTACTGCTGTTCCCGACAATGAAGAGCATTGGTGGCGTAAAGGCTGAAAATGGTGTAAGTTCTAAGTCTTCAGAAGAGGTAAAAGCTGAGCCAGAGAAGATTGATTTCTCTAATGTAAAGATTGAACCTTTATTTGAGGAAGAAGTAGACTTTGATACATTCAGCAAGTCAGATTTCAGAGCTGTTAAGGTAAAAGAGTGTGTAGCAGTTCCTAAGTCAAAGAAATTATTACAGTTTACTTTAGATGACGGAACAGGCACAGACCGCACTATTTTAAGCGGAATCCACGCTTATTATGAGCCAGAAGAGCTTGTTGGAAAGACACTTATTGCCATCACAAATCTTCCACCTAGAAAGATGATGGGAATTGAATCTTGTGGTATGTTACTTTCAGCAGTAAACAATCTTAAGGATTCAGAGGATGAAGAACTTCATCTTCTTATGGTTGATAACCACATTCCAGCAGGTGCAAAGCTCTATTAAGAGAATTAAATTCATCTAAATTTGATTGGTCAAGGTCATTTGACCAAGTTTTGACCCAAAAAACTTATAGTCAAATAAAGGTCAATATACGTTAGTATAGATTGCTTAGTCTGAAAAATTAAAGATTGTATTACTTAGAGGACATTTTCTAAAGAAATTTAGAAGATGTCCTCTT
>ENA-OQKL01000058-OQKL01000058.1-human-gut-metagenome-genome-assembly--contig:-NODE-58-length-37637-cov-4.797761_pt1 | contig 37637 bp, 36 predicted proteins | sample MGYA00242779_ERZ504800 | MGnify/ENA primary metagenome ERZ504800 (study PRJEB26092, sample SAMD00036410) | human gut metagenome | host: Homo sapiens | study: EMG produced TPA metagenomics assembly of... | reverse complement strand
CCCATACTACGATGCTATGCCGGTAATCGTTCAGGAGTACATGGACAAGTTAATGCTAAGATTGGAACAGATTATAAACTGTTTAACTATTATGGAGCAGAGGATGCTGAGAAAGTCATCATCGCTATGGGAGTCTGTCTGCGATACTATTGAGGAGACAATCGATTACTTAAGAGCAGCCGGAGAGAAAGTCGGAGTTGTAAAGGTTACGTCTTTACTAGACCATTCTGTGCACAGGCACTTATCGACGCTATTCCGGACACTGTAAAATATATCAATGTTCTTGACAGAACAAAAGAAGCCAGGAGCAGAAGGAGAGCCATTATATCTGGATGTCGTATCTGCACTGAAAGGATCTAAGTTTGATAGTATTCCGGTTAATTGTGGACGTTATGGATTAGGTTCTAAAGATACAACACCGGCTCAGATCGTTGCTGTATTTAACAATGTTGACAGAAAGAGATTTACAATTGGTATTGAGGATGATGTTACACATCTGTCACTGGAAGTTGGAGCTCCGCTGGTTACAACACCAGAGGGAACAATCAACTGTAAGTTCTGGGGACTTGGAGCAGATGGTACTGTTGGAGCTAACAAGAACTCTATCAAGATCATTGGTGACCATACAGACAAATATGCTCAGGCATACTTTGATTATGATTCTAAGAAATCCGGTGGTGTTACAATGTCCCACTTACGTTTCGGAGATGACCCAATCAAATCAACATACCTGATCAACAAAGCTGACTTTGTTGCTTGCCATTGTGCACCATATTTAACAAAATATAACATGGTTCAGGACTTAAAAGACGGTGGAACATTCCTGTTAAACTGCAGCTGGGCTCCAGAAGAAGTTGGAGAACATCTTCCAGGACAGGTAAAAGCTTACTTAGCTAAACACAACATTAAGTTCTATATCATTGACGGTATCAAGATCGGTAAAGAAATCGGACTTGGTGGACGTATCAATACTGTATTACAGTCTGCATTCTTCAAGTTATCAGGAATCATCCCTGAAGAAGATGCGATCAAATATATGAAAGACGCTGCAACAGCTTCTTACAGCAAGAAGGGTGAAGCTATCGTTAAGATGAACCACGATGCGATCGACGCTGGTGCAAAAGCTATCGTTGAAGTACCAGTTCCAGCTGAATGGGCTGACGCTGAAACAGAAAGCTTATTCGTTGAAGCTAAGGGAGATAACAAACCTCTTGTTGATTACATCAACAACGTACAGAACTACGTTAACGGACAGGAAGGTAACGCTCTTAAAGTTAGCGATTTAATGCCTTATGTTGATGGACATATGCCTTTAGGTGCATCTGCATTTGAAAAACGTGGAGTAGCAGTAGACGTTCCTTCTTGGAATCCAGATAACTGTATCCAGTGTAACTTCTGTGCTTATGTATGTCCTCATGCAACAATCCGTCCAGTAGCTATGACAGAAGAAGAAGCAGCAGCAGCTCCAGCAGCTACTAAGACAGCTGATATGACTGGAATGCCAGGATACAAATTCGCTATGACAGTTACAGTTCTTGACTGTTTAGGATGCGGATCTTGTGTAAATATCTGTCCAGGTAAGAAGGGTGAAAAAGCTCTTACAATGCAGGGATTAGATTCTCAGAGAGATCAGCAGGAAGTTTATGACTATGGTCAGAAATTACCAGCTAAAGAAGAAGTACTTGCTAAATTCAAAGCTGATTCCGTTAAAGGAAGCCAGTTCAGACAGCCAATGCTTGAGTTCTCAGGAGCATGTGCTGGTTGTGGTGAAACACCTTACGCTAAACTGATCACTCAGTTATTCGGTGAAAGAATGTACATCGCAAACGCAACAGGATGTTCTTCTATCTGGGGTAACCCGGCAGCTACATCACCATACACAGTAAATATCAACTCTAAGAAGGGACCAGCTTGGTCTAACTCACTCTTCGAGGATAATGCTGAGCATGGTTTAGGTATGGAAGTTGGACAGAGATATCTCCGTGATCAGGCTATCGAGCTTGTTAAAGAGATCGCTGCATCAGACAAGGCTACAGCTGAGTTCAAGGCAGCAGCAGATAAGTTCCTTGAGACAAAGGATGACACAAAGGCAAATGTTGAGCCAACAACAGCTCTTATCGCAGAGTTAGAGAAGGCAGCAGCAGCCGGATGTGAGAAATCTAAAGAAGTACTTGCTAAGAAGGATTACCTCGGAAAGAAATCTGTATGGATCTTCGGTGGTGACGGATGGGCATATGATATCGGTTTCGGTGGATTAGACCATGTACTTGCTTCTGGTGAGAACGTAAACGTAATGGTATTCGATACTGAGATGTATTCTAACACAGGTGGACAGGCTTCTAAGGCTTCTAACATCGGTGAGGTATGTCAGTTCGCAGCAGCTGGTAAAGAGACAAGCAAGAAGTCACTTTCAGAGATCGCTATGAGCTACGGATATGTATACGTTGCACAGATTGCTCTTGGAGCAAACCCAGCACAGGCTGTTAAGGCTATTACAGAGGCTGAGGCTTATCCGGGACCATCACTTATCATCGGATACGCACCTTGCGAGCTTCACGGTATCGCTAAGGGTGGTATGAACCACTGCCAGGATGAGATGAAGAAGGCTGTTAAGGCTGGATACTGGAATCTCTTCTCATTCAACCCTGCACTCAAGGCTGAAGGAAAGAATCCATTCACTCTTACATCAAAGGCCGGCGACGGATCTTACCAGGAGTTCCTTAACAACGAGGCACGTTATACTCGTCTTATCAAGCCATTCCCAGAGAGAGCAGAGAAACTCTTTGCTAAGTCTGAGGAGACAGCTAAGGCACGTTATACACACCTTGAGAAACTCGTTAAATTATACGGAGAGGACTAATTCATTAGTCACAGTATATATTTTATCCCACAGGGCATATGCTCTGTGGGATTTTTGCTTATTATCCTGTGCTTACCCTATATTTTGTGGTTTTTTGTTTACAAATACAACATGTAATGGTACAATATTTACGTTAATGGTATTTAATGGAACCATTGGAGGGATACGAATGTCAGGCATATTTGATAGACGTGCAAAAAGATTTATATCGACAGAACAAGCGGAGCGGGCAGTACCTTCAAGAACAGTAATGGCATCCCGTGTAGCAAGAGACGATGTGAATCGTAGTGAAAGAGTGCAGAAAAAAGAGAATAATATACAAATGGATAAAGATGATTTTTTGTTAACACAAATTGATGAGTTTCGTGAAAAGGCAAAACGTCTTCAGGAGATGCTTAATACAAAAGAATCAAAAGCTGAGGAGCTTTCAGTCATAGTTGAGGAGAGGGAAGCTAAGGCAGAGGAGCTGCAGCAGATACTTGACGAGAGACAGGAAAAAGCCGATGGAATCACTGCACAGGTTGCTAAGCAGATAGATGTGCTTATAGAAAGTGTTCATGAAAAGATGGCTGAGATAGAGCAATCTATGAATGCAGGCATGGACAGCTTAGGCCGTCAGGTAAGCTCAGATATGGATAATCTTGGCAGTTCGGTGTCCGGACAGATTGGAAATCTCGGACAGTCACTAGGCACTGAGATATCAGGTATCAGCCAGAATATAGGCCAGAGTCTTGATTTTGGTGACACATTAGAGCAGACAAGGCGTATCACAGAGGAGGGCACAGCAGCAGTTACATCAGCGGTAAATGAGGCGAATGCCCATATGCTTCAGTCGCTTAAAGAGCTTAATGATCAGCTTGTTTCGATAAAGGCGGAGTTGGCTGACAAGGTACATACAGAGAATGTTAAGTGCTTCAGGAATATTCAGGATCTCTTTAAGGTAATGGGAGACAAGGTGGATACAGTGTCAGAGCTTGAGAAGCAGGTAGGAACAACAAAGACTTTTGCAGTCATCTCCACTGTGCTGGCTATTATCAATACATTTGGCTTTGTTGTAATCGCATTGTATATACTCGGGTTCTTTGGTTCGATTTTTTAATAAATATTATTGTAATAGGGTGGTGCAGTTCCCGGTTAGGGAGTTGCACCATATTTTGACATTTTATAAGGCAGACAGAGAGGAAAACTAAATGGCAAAAAAGATTGTAAGAGTTGTTGGACATAAAAATCCTGACACAGATTCTATCTGTGCAGCAATAGCGTATGCAAACCTTAAATCACATACAGATGATACAATGGAATACATACCAATGAGAGCAGGCAGCATCAGTGCAGAGACAGCATTTGTGCTGGATTATTTTAAGGCCGATACGCCTGCCCTTTTAAAGGATGTTGGCACACAGATAAAGGATATACATATCAGAAGGACTGAGGGTGTCAGCAGTAATCTATCCATGAAAAAGGCATGGGAGATGATGAAGATACTCAACGTAGTCACTCTTCCGGTTGTCAATAAGAAGGACAAGCTTGAAGGGCTTATTGTGACAGGTGATATAGCAAAGTCATATATGGATGTGTATGACAATTCTATCCTGGCAAAGGCAAGGACCCAGTACAGGAATATTGTAGAGACGCTGGATGGCAAGATAGTTGCAGGCAATGAGCATGGCTATTTTGTGAAAGGAAAGGTTATAGTCGGAGCAGGTACACCTGATACAATAAAGGGCAATGTGGCTGAGGATGATCTGGTCATCATATCAGACCGTGAGGAGTCACAGCTTATATGTATTGAGGCAAACTGCAGCTGTATCATTGTGACAAGTGGCTTCGATATATCGAAGGATGTCATAAATGCTGCAAACGCTAAGGATGTGGTAGTGATAAGTACACCATATGACACGTTTACCACATCGCGTCTGATAAACCAGAGTATGCCGATAAAATCATTTATGACAAGGGAAAATCTTATTCATTTTGATTTGGATGATTATGTGGATGATGTGCGTGATACTGTTTCAAAAATCCGACACAGGGATTTCCCAATACTTGACGAAAACCAAAATTACGTGGGTATGTTTTCACGCAGAAATTTAATGAATGCGAGGAAAAAACAGGTGATACTTGTGGATCATAATGAGACCTCACAGGCAGTGGCCAACATTGATGAGGCAGAGATTCTTGAGATAATCGATCATCATCGAATTGGTTCTCTTGAGACAATAGGACCTGTGTATTTCAGAAACCAGCCGCTTGGATGTACCGGAACCATCATCTATCAGATGTATATGGAAAAGGGGGTGGAGGTTACTCCTCAGATGGCGGGGCTTATGTGCGCTGCAATACTCTCTGACACACTAGTGTTCCGTTCGCCTACATGTACCCAGGTTGATAAATCTACAGCACTTATCCTAGCGGAGATTGCGCAGATAGATGTAGAAGAGTTTGCCAAGAAAATGTTCGAGGCAGGCAGTAACTTTGCTAACAAGACAGAAGAGGAAATATTAAATCAGGATTTTAAAATCTTTCATTCAGGGGATTATACGTTTGGAGTATCGCAGATTTCTGCTCTTTCGAGGACAGAGCTCGATAAGGTACAGGCGAGAGTGGTGCCTCTGCTTGACAAGATGCAGGTGGAAAAACAGCTTGATATGCTCTTTGTTATGCTCACGGATATACTTAATGAGTCTACATATCTCATCTACAGTGGTGCAGAGGCAGCGTCAATAGCAGCTTCAGCATACAATCTGCCGCAGAGCAGGGATGGAATTATGCTTAAGGGAGTAGTATCGCGTAAGAAGCAGCTCATACCTGAGCTTATAAATGTGATTAATGAGAGATAATGCAGCACTAAAAATAATTAAAAGCTTCCTGTGATATATCGTGAAGCTTTTATGTATTTGTAGGGGTAGAATGGAATTGCTTGCGGTATGCACGGATAAATGAGGAATAGCTTCCGAATCCACAGGCATCGCAGGCGGCAGACACACTGCTTCCGTCGCGAATCATATCGCGGGCGAGCAGCAGACGCTTTGTTGTGATATATGAACCTATGGTGCAGCCGGTTTCTTCCTTGAAGGTGTGCATCAGGTGATACCTGCTCATATAGAATTTATCTGCCAGTTCATCAATACTTATACGGTTTGTTAAATTCTTATTTAAGAAATCCAAAATCTCTACAATTTTTTTGTTTGAGGAAAATGTGTTAATATATTCGATACCGCCATGCAGGGTGATACGATTGAGCTGTATCAGAAACTCTAAAAACAGGAGCTTCTGGTACAGCTCATTTGCGTATTCATTGGTTTCTCTAAGTGTAGAGTCTAGTCCCTTTATTGTATCAGCCAGACGGCTGCCCTTGGTCGCAGCGAGTCTTAGTACATGTGACTGGTTAGCATAGGCCTGCTTGAAACAGCATGCCAGATCATAGCCTTTGCTCACATAATCGTCAATAAGCTGCGGTGACACATATAAAATGATTCTTTCATAAATTGAATCGTCATTTAATATTGGCTTATGAACTTCACCGGCATTGACAAGCACGATATCATGTTCTTTGAGCTCATAGCTGCGGCCCTCAATGCAGTAGGATACATTGCCGTGCAGATGAATCAGAATTTTGTGGAAATCATGGTAATGGAAATCTATATTTAGCTTGTGTTCATCTCTTAGATGAAATATTTTAAAAGGCTCCGTCAGGTAGCCTGCTTTTGTATAAGTTGAATCCATGATATGCTCCTTTGATAATAAGATGTTACTATAAGCATAATCTATAACAGCACAAAACGCAACATAAAACGCACAAAATGCTATAGAAAAACAAGAAAGTGCGCTGTATAATATAATTAAAGTAACTATTCAGAACCACTGAGAACAAGAAAAGCTGATGCGTCGTGCTCGCATGTAAGCAGCAGATTTTCTTGTTCTCAAGGTGGCTCGAATAGAGCCACCCCCACACATATGAGCAAAATTAGCTGCGTAGCAGTGACCAAGCACGAGTATCGTGCGGTTTTGCGAATGTGCGTGGGATGGTTCTGAATAGTTATCAATATAAAACCAATAACGAGGTGATCACTATGAAATTTACAAAAATGCACGGCTGTGGAAATGATTATGTATATGTAAACCTTTTTGAGGAGAAGTTGGATGACCCGGCAAGGGTGTCAATATATGTCAGTGACAGGCATTTCGGAATAGGCTCAGACGGACTAATCACAATAGGTCCGTCAGACAAGGCAGATTTTAGAATGAGGATATATAATGCAGACGGTTCGGAAGCCGAGATGTGCGGAAACGGCATACGCTGCGTGGCGAAATACGTGTATGACCACAAACTTACTGACAAGACTGAAATATCGGTTGAGACAGGAGCAGGCATCAAGTACCTTACACTATATGTTGAGGAAAATAAGGTATCACAGGTGCGCGTGGATATGGGTGAGCCTATTCTGACGCCTGGGGATATTCCGGTTGTGAAAGCAGACGGAAGTGCTTATGGTGATGACTACAGGGTGATAGATGAACCGATTTCAGCAGGCAATAGAGAGTGGCACATGACCTGTGTTTCAATGGGAAACCCTCATGCGGTAGTGTTTGTCGATGATGTGGCGAATTTTGAGCTTGAGAAATACGGTCCGCTTTTTGAGAATCATAAGATGTTTCCAAAGCGCACTAACACGGAGTTTGTAGAGATACTTTCAAGGAATGAGGCGAAAATGAGAGTATGGGAGAGGGGCAGCGCTGAGACCTGGGCCTGCGGTACAGGAACCTGTGCGACCGTCATGGCATGTATACTCAACAAAAAGACTGACAACAAGGTGCTTGTGCATCTAAGAGGCGGAGATCTGACTATCGAGTATATACCAAAGACCAATCATGTGTTTATGACGGGACCTGCTACTGAGGTTTTCTCAGGAGAAATTGATATCATATAAAGCACAAGTATTGTGCGGTTTGGCGAATGTCTGTGGTTGAATAGTTACAAATCTTTAAGAAACAAAATTAACAGAAAATATATATCAAAAATATAATAAAATATGGGAGAAAATAAAATGAAGCTTGAAAAATTACTTGAAAGAATGGATTATAAATTATTAGCAGGAAGCACAGATATAGAGATTTCCACACTCGTGTATGACTCGCGCAAGGTGGAGAAGGCATCGGTATTTGTGTGCATATCGGGAGCTGTGTCAGATGCACATGATTTTATTCCTGATGTGGTGAAGAAAGGTGCAGCGGCAGTGGTTGTCGAAAAAGATGTGACTCCTATCGAAGGGGTGACATATATTAAGGTAGATGATACAAGGCTTGCACTTGCGTGTATGTCAGCAGCTTATTTTGATTATCCGGCCGAGAAAATAAAGACTATCGGTATTACAGGTACAAAGGGTAAGACCACTACCACATATATGGTAAAGTCAATTCTTGAGTCAGCCGGCATAAAGACAGGACTTATCGGTACAATAGAGTCTATATGTGGTGACAAGAGAATTACGTCAGCAAATACCACACCTGAGTCATACAGAGTTCAGGAGCTGTTTAAGGAGATGGTGGATGAAGGCCTTGATGCAGTTGTTATGGAAGTGTCATCACAGGCTCTCATGCTTCACAGAGTATCGGGCGTTTAACCTTTGATATTGGTGTAGTTTCAAAATCTTGAGCCTGACCACATTGGAGAGCATGAGCACAAGGATTTTGCAGACTACATGCATTGCAAGAGCCTTTATTCAGACAGTGCAGGCTTGGTATCTTTAACGGAGACGATGAGCACTTAGAGGGTATTATGAAGGGACACACATGCCAGGTGGAGACTTACGGCTACAAGTCCACAAACAACCTGGTAGCAGAAAATGTTGAGCTTAAAAAGGAGCATGGAGCACTCGGCATTAAATACCATGTATCAGGGCTTCTGGATTTTGATGTGGAGGTCAATGTGCCGGGCAAATTCTCAGTATACAATTCACTAACAGCCATTGCTATCTGCCATCATTTCAATGTGGATAAAAAGGCAATCGGGGAGGCTCTTCATCATGTGAGTGTAAAGGGCAGAATAGAGATTGTTCCTGTTACAAAGAGATATACCCTTATGATTGATTATGCACACAATGCGATGGCGCTTGAAAGCCTTCTCACCACTCTTAAGGAGTATGAGCCGGGCAGACTTGTATGCCTGTTTGGCTGTGGCGGAAACAGGGCAAAGTCACGCCGTTATGAGATGGGAGAGGTGTCATCGAGACTTGCAGACCTTACTGTTGTCACATCCGATAATCCAAGAGATGAGGAGCCTATGGACATAATCAATGATATTTTTGCAGGGTGTACACAAAGGCAGATGGAGAGTATGTGACAATTACCTGACCGTAAGGAGGCTATCAGATACTGCATGGAGAATGCCCAGGATGGTGATATCATAGTGCTTGCAGGAAAAGGGCATGAGGATTATCAGGAGATAAAGGGTGTAAAGCATCACATGGATGAGAGAGAATTAATTGCTGATATAATAAAAGAGAACCCTGACATCAGACTTTAATATTTTAGTATAGGTTAAATAGTTTAGCATAAATAGTTCAGTAAAATAGTGTATTTGGGAGGTATATATGTCTCTGTTTAAGGGCGCCGGAGTAGCGCTAATTACTCCTTTCAATGAGGATAACAGTGTAAACTATGAAATGCTTAGGACACTGGTGAAAAGGCAGATAGACGGTGGCACTGATGCAATTATCGTGTGTGGCACGACAGGTGAGCCTGCCACAATGACAGAGGAAGAAAAGCTTTCGGTAATAAAATGTGTGGTAGACGAGACAGCCGGGCAGATTCCTGTAATAGCGGGAACAGGTGCCAACTGCACACAAAATGTGATAGATTTCTCACAGAAAGTTGAAAAGCTTGGCGTAGATGGTCTGCTTGTTGTCACACCTTACTACAATAAAGCCACACAGAATGGTCTTTATGCGCACTATGCAGCGATAGCAGGGGCGGTGGGGCTTCCGATCATTATGTACAACGTACCATCGCGCACAGGATGCAATATACTTCCGCAGACTGCGGCAAGGCTTGGCAGGGATTTTGAAAATATAGTAGGAGTCAAGGAAGCGAGTGGCAATATATCGCAGGTTGCAAAGCTAAAGAAGCTGGCAGGAAATGACCTCGATATTTATTCGGGAAACGATGACCAGGTCATCCCAATACTCTCGCTCGGTGGAATCGGTGTGATATCAGTGCTGTCTAATGTAAGGCCGGCTGCAGTGCATGACATGGTAATGGAATACCTGAATGGAAATATTAAATCAGCACTTGATATCCAGCTTAAATACCTGGATTTAATAGAGGCACTGTTTTGTGAGGTAAATCCGATTCCTGTAAAGGCTGCTATGAAGCTTTTGGGATATGATGTGGGAGGACTTCGTCTTCCGCTCACGGAGCTTGAGGAGACAAATCGGGCAAGGCTTAAAGAAAGCATGGAAAGTCTAAAGGAAAATTAGTGGATATAAAAGGATATTAAAGAAAAATTAAAGGATAAATTAACATATGGGAAAACAAAACTGGAAGCCGGGCAATATGCTAAACCCGGTGCCGGCTGTGATGGTGAGTGTTACTGACAAGGCCGGAAATAACAATATAATAACAGTGGCATGGGCGGGGACGGTGTGCACCAATCCGCCTATGCTTTCAATATCTGTAAGACCGGAGCGCTTTTCTTATAACATGATTAAAGAAACCGGAGAGTTTGTGGTTAATCTGACCACCGAGGAGCTGCTTAGAGCCTGCGACTACTGCGGAGTGAAAAGCGGAAGGGATGTGGATAAATTTAAAGAACTGCATCTGACACCGCTTGCGATGCAGCATGTGTCAGCAGTCGGAATATCAGAAAGCCCGGTAAATATTGAGTGCAGGGTAAGAAAAAGCGAGGAGCTCGGCAGCCATACAATGTTTATAGCAGACGTCGTCGGCGTGACAGTGGATGATAAATACATGGATGGGACCGGGAAATTTCATATCAATGATACCGGCCTTGTGATGTATTCGCACGGAGAGTATTTTGGCTTTGGAGATAAGCTCGGAAGCTTCGGCTACTCTGTAAGAAAAACTAAAAAATAATCTATCGAAGCAGCATATCCATGAGGTATGCGTACACATCCTCGTTCTGATTCTTCCAGTTGCTGCAGATGGCCTCGGCCTGCTCCTTTGTGCCGACTGAGAGAGTCAGGTCGATTATGGTGGTGCTCTCTGAGCGCACCTGACAACGTACTGCATATTTGCGGTCAGTTGTCCTGTAATAGTCGGCAAGAATGGAGTTTTCCTGCCTGAACTCGAGCTTGTTGTCCGTAAAGAAGCTCTTTACATCGGACTCAATACCGTCGGTAATTTTGTCTTTGAAGAAACCGAGAGTCTCCTTTCCGGCAGCAGTCAGAGTGTACTGTGTATTGGAATGAGTAGACTTGAAATTAATTAAATCAGCATTTACTAAATCACCGATGACTTCCTGTACACGGAAGTAGTCGGTGTATTCTTTTTCCAAAAAGAAATTGGAAATCTGTGTGTTTGACAGCGGAAAACCCGCTTTGTCGAGCATGTATAAAATTGTCAGCTTATATATGGTAAATGGCTCAGCCATGATTTTCTCCTTTAAAACAAGTTTAATCGTCCCTGATATGTGTCTCGCACTTCAAATTTTTTATTGATTGTGTTTAGAACCCGTTTTTTATCTGTGCTCCAAAGAGGTGCAACAAGTAAAGAACGTGGTCCATCACCGGTCATGCGGTGGATAACCATATCCTTTGGAAGTCTTTCTATACAGTCTACCACAAAATCGCAGTAATCATCCAGCGTAAAAAGCTCAAATGGCTGTTTAATATACATATCAGCCAGTGGTGTGCCCTTTAGCACATGCAGCAGCTGAAGCTTAACTCCGAAAATACCGCTTTTAGCAACAAAATTAACTGATTCAAGCATCATGCCGCGTGTCTCATGAGGAAGCCCGAGTATGAGATGTGCAATAACCTTTATGCCACGGCGTCTAAGCTCATCCGTTACAATGATGAAATCCTCAACACATGTATGTGTATTCATGGCATCAAGAGTAGACCTGTGAATGGTCTGAAGACCCAGCTCAACCCAGACGGGCTTTATTTTGTTTAATTCTGAGAGCAGATCATATATTTCGGTAGAAAAACAATCTGTTCTTGTGCCGATGGACAGCACAGCGACAGATGGATCTTCTATAGCCTCATAAAATATGCGCCGCAGATAATCTACCGGAGCATATGTGTTGGTAAAAGCCTGAAAATATGCGATAAAGTGCTCACAGCTGCTCTTTGAAGCAACCTTTTCCTTAGCGGCAGACAGCTGCTCCTTTATGGAAAGGCTGCGGTCCGCCGCAAAATCACCGGATCCACCGGCGCTGCAGTACAGGCATCCAAGCGATGAGAGTGTGCCATCACGGTTTGGACAAGTCATGCCTCCATCTAAAGAGAGCTTGTAGAGCTTTTCACCGAATGTATCGCGGCAGTATCTGTTGAGTGAATAGTATCTCATATTAAATATGTGACTTTACAGCTTCGCTGACAACAGCGGCAACACGAGGGTCAAATGCCTCAGGCATAATAAAATCATCATTTAATTCTTCGTCTGAAACAAGATCGGCCAGTGCTTCTGCGGCAGCAAGCTTCATTTCCTCAGTAATCTGCGTAGCACGTCCTTCTAAGGCACCCTTGAAGATTCCGGGGAATGCAACCACGTTGTTTATCTGGTTTGGAAAATCACTTCTTCCGGTTCCGACCACTCTGGCACCGGCAGCCTTTGCTACATCAGGCATAATCTCAGGAACAGGATTTGCCATGGCAAAAAGGATAGCGTCCTTGTTCATAGAAGAAACCATCTCGGCTGTGACGATATTTGGAGCGGAAACACCTACGAATATGTCAGCACCCTTTAAAGCATCTGCAAGAGTACCCTTTGCGTTTTCAAGGTTTGTAACCTCTGTCATTTTCTGCTGCATCCAGTTGAGGTTTGGATAGTCCTTTCCTATGATGCCTAGACGGTCACACATGGTCACATGTGTAAAGCCGTATGTCAGAAGAAGTTTAGTGATGGCAACACCTGCTGAGCCTGCACCGTTTACAACAACCTTGCAGTCCTCTTTCTTTTTGCCGGTCAGGCGCAGAGAGTTGATGATACCGGCGAGTACAACGATTGCAGTTCCGTGCTGGTCATCGTGGAATACAGGAATATCGAGCATCTCTTTAAGTCTCTCCTCAATCTCAAAGCAGCGCGGAGCAGAAATATCTTCTAAGTTAATTCCGCCAAAGCCCGGTGCGATATTTTTGACTGCAGCAATAATCTCCTCAGTGTCCTGAGTGTCGAGACAGATAGGAACAGCGTTTACGTTGCCAAACTCCTTGAAAAGTACGCATTTACCCTCCATGACAGGCATGGCAGCGTAAGGACCGATGTTTCCAAGACCAAGCACAGCACTTCCGTCTGACACTACGGCAACGGTATTTGCCTTCCAGGTGTATTTGTATGCAGCTTCCTTATCCTCGGCTATGATCTTGCAAGGCTCAGCAACACCGGGGGTGTATGCAATTGCAAGGTCCTCTCTCGAATTAACCTTTGATTTAGCGATGGTTTCGAGTTTTCCGTTCCACTCTTCGTGGCATTTCAGTGCTTTTTCTTTATTATCCATGGTAATTCTCCCTCTAAAAATTCTTTTGAATAATCATAACATTGCAGGTGATTTAAATCAAGTAACTATGCAGATAACCGATTATATAAAAATATGATAAAAAATAAGAAATCGCTTTATATTTTTGAAGAAATGATGTATAATCATTAATTAATGATTCAAAAGTCAATTCAGGCGTTATTTCCCAATAGCTACACATATATATTTGTTAAATAATATTGTTTAGACGAATTGAATAAATACTGTTATCAAATTTAAGGAGAAGACGAAATGGAACAGATGAGAGAAAAATATGAAAGTTTGTCGGCATTTGTGCTTAAGGATCTGGCGAAGGCAAGAGGAATTAAGGGCGTTTCATCACTGAAAAAGGGACAGATTATTGAAAGAATGCTCGAGGAGGATGCAAAAGAGGTTGAGGAGGCTGAGAAAAACGGTACAGCCGAGGAGCGCGCCAACTCTTTTAAAGAGGATTATGCAGCACTCGACAGTGGAGAAGAGGCAGAAGGCATACTTGAGGTAATGCCGGAGGGCTTTGGATTTATCCGCTGTGATAATTATATGCCGGGAGATCATGATATCTATGTGGCACCTGCGCAGATACGCCGCTTCAATTTAAAGACAGGTGATATCATAAAGGGTAATATGAAGGTGAAGTCTGAGCGTGAGAAATTCCAGGCTCTTTTATACCTGACCACTGTCAACGGATATACACCGGATGTAGCACTGAAGCGTACAAGCTTTGAGGATCTTGTGCCTATATTCCCGAATGAGAGACTGCGTCTCGAGAGACCCGGAGCAAGTGTTGCGATGAGAGTTGTAGATCTCATCTCTCCAATAGGAAAGGGACAGCGAGGCATGATTGTTTCACAGCCTAAGGCCGGAAAGACCACATTACTTAAAGAGGTTGCAAAGTCTGTCACTGTAAACAATCCTGAGATGCATCTTATTATTCTCCTTATTGATGAGAGACCGGAGGAGGTTACAGATATCAAGGAGGCTATAGAGGGGGACAATGTCGAGGTAATCTACTCTACATTTGATGAACTTCCTGAGCATCATAAGAGAGTGTCAGAGATGGTAATAGAGAGAGCAAAGCGCCTTGTAGAGCATGGTAATGATGTCATGATACTCCTTGACAGCATAACAAGGCTTGCAAGAGCTTACAATGTGACAGTTCCACCATCAGGCCGTACACTTTCAGGAGGACTTGATCCTGTAGCGCTTCATATGCCAAAGAGATTTTTCGGAGCAGCACGTAATATGAGAAACGGCGGCAGTCTGACAATACTTGCAACAGCTCTTGTTGATACTGGAAGCAAGATGGATGATGTAGTATTTGAGGAGTTCAAGGGAACAGGAAACATGGAGCTTGTGCTCGACAGAAAGCTTTCCGAGAAGAGAATCTTCCCTGCTATAGATATAGTAAAATCAGGAACAAGGCGTGAGGATCTGCTCCTTGATGAGGATGAGCAGGCAGCAGTCGATAATATGCGTAAAGCCTTCAACGGCATGCGCTCTGATGAGGCCGTTGAGAACGTACTCAACATGTTTGCACACACAAAGAGCAACAAGGAATTTGTTAATCTTGTAAAGAAAAACAGAATTTTATAAAAATGTCTTGCAATTGACAGATTCATGTGCTACAATAATTAAGCTGTTTATCGGGATGTAAACGGACGCAACGTGTCGCTCTTGCAGCAAGTATCATATGCGGATCGGGCATACGGGTATAAAGAGTGAAGCTAAAGAAATACGATAAGAATATAAAAGAGGTGAAAATCATGAGAGAAGGAATCCATCCAGATTATTATCAGGCAACTGTTACATGTAACTGTGGTAACACATTCGTTACAGGATCTACAAAGCCGGAGATCCACGTAGAGATTTGCTCAAAGTGCCATCCATTCTACACAGGTCAGCAGAAAGCTAACCAGGCTCGTGGACGTATTGAGCAGTTCAATAAGAAATATGGTATGAAATAGAATCATATAGTTACTTGAAAGGTTGAGGTTGCAATATACCTCAACCTTTTTTGGAATATAGAGAGGTTTTATGAAGTATTCAGGTATTGGCGGTCAGGCTGTCATGGAGGGCGTAATGATGCAGAACAAGGACACATACGCAGTAGCCGTGAGGAAGCCTGACCATGAAATAGATATCAAGGTGTCAAAGCGTAAGAATTCAAAGACGCTTGATGCAGTTAGAAAGATTCCTATTTTAAGAGGTGTGGTGAGCTTTGTCGATTCGCTTTATCTGGGCATGAGCACACTGATGTATTCAGCGTCAGTTTTCGAGGACGAGGATGATGAAGGTAACCTTGGCTTCAAAGAAAAAGGAAAAGGAAGAAGAACTCACAGCGGAAGAAAGTAAAAAAAAGGCTGCCAAAGAAAAGAAACAGGAAAATGCCATGCTTGGAGGTACAGTGGTACTGTCAATTGTCATAGCACTCGCGCTGTTTTTTGCATTGCCGTATTTCCTTTCTGGGCTTTTTAAAAAGGTGATAAGCTCACAGATGCTCATAGCGTTCATAGAGGGTGTTATCAGACTGGCAATATTTCTGGGGTATATAGCAATTATATCGCTGACACCTGATATTAAGCGCACATTTATGTATCACGGCTCTGAGCATAAATGCATCAATTGCATAGAGCACGGGCTTCCGCTTACAGTGGAAAACGTGAGAAAAAGCTCAAAGCATCACAAGCGCTGCGGCACAAGCTTTCTGCTTATAGTAATGCTCATAAGCATATTATTTTTCATGTTTATCCGTGTGGATTCAAAGCCGCTGCAGTTATTGTTACGACTTGTGCTTATTCCTGTAATCGCAGGGGTATCTTATGAGTTTATCAGGCTTGCAGGCAGATATGACAATCCGGTTGTCAACATGCTTAGTGTACCGGGGCTTTTAATGCAGCGAATGACCACAAAGGAGCCGGATGATGAAATGATAGAGGTTGGCATCGCATCGGTTGAGGCCGTGTTTGACTGGAAGAAATGGCAGGAGGAAAACAATGTGTGTGCACATTGACCGCCGGATAGAAGGTATATATGACATATAGAGAAGCAATTTTACTTGGGGAAAGCATGTTACAAAAAGTAAAGATAGTTGATGCAAAAAACGATGCATGGCTGCTTTTAGCCATGGCATGCAGGATAGATCACACATATTACTATGTGCATATGGATGAGGAAATGTCGCAGGAGCAGACAAGGGAATATCAAGCATTGCTGAGTAAGCGCGCTGAGCGTATCCCGCTCCAGTACATAGTCGGAGAGCAGGAGTTTATGGGACTCAAATTCCGTGTGAACAGCAATGTGCTCATACCGCGTCAGGATACAGAGACTCTTGTAGAGGAGGCGCTCAAGGTGATAGAGCCGGGTATGAGAGTGCTTGATATGTGTACAGGAAGCGGCTGCATAATTATAAGCATCTTAAAGAACACGACTAATGTGGACGGTGCAGCCTGTGATATCTCAAAGCAGGCGCTCAATGTGGCAAAGGAAAACGCAAGGCTTAACGGCGTGTTTGTTGATTTTGAGAGAAGCGATCTGTTTGAGCATGTCGATGAGATGTATGATGTGATAGTATCCAATCCACCATATATAAGAAGCGACGAGATACCGCATCTGATGCCGGAGGTGTCGGTATTTGAGCCGCATGAGGCTCTTGACGGCTCTGAGGATGGGCTTTTATTTTACAGGCGTATCATAAAGGATTGCAGGGCAAATCTAAAGCCACAGGGCAGGCTGCTTTTTGAGATAGGCTGCGATCAGGGCAGACAGGTGTCGCAGATGATGCAGTTTGCCGGATTTAGCGATGTACATGTGATAAAGGACCTGGCGGGAAATGACAGGGTAGTATCAGGAGTGTTTGACAGCAAGGAGGAAAAACATGTTTGATAAGTTAGAAGATCTTATACACCATTATGAAGAGCTGATGAATCTGCTCAGCGAGCCGGATGTGGCAAATGATGCAAACAGATTTAAAAAGCTTATGAAGGAGCAGAGTGACCTTGCTCCTATAGTTGAGACATATAAGAAATATAAAGAGTGCAAGCAGAATATCGAGGATTCACTGGCTATTTTGGATGAGGAATCAGATGAAGAGATGAGAGAGCTCGCAAAGGAAGAGCTTAAGGATTCAAAGGAACAGGTGGAGGAACTTGAGAAGAAGCTTAAAATACTTCTTCTGCCAAAGGACCCTAACGATGACAAGAACGTAATCGTCGAAATCCGTGCCGGTGCAGGCGGAGAGGAAGCAGCACTTTTTGCAGCGGAAATCTACCGTATGTATGTGCACTACGCAGAGAACAGAGGCTGGAAGGTGGAGACACTTGATGCCGATGAGACAGGAATCGGCGGCATGAAGTCGGTCGAGTTCATGGTAAAGGGCTCAGGTGCATACTCTATCCTAAAGTATGAGTCGGGAGTACACCGTGTGCAGCGAGTGCCTGAGACAGAGTCGCAGGGACGTATCCAGACCTCTACATGCTCAGTTGCTGTAATGCCTGAGGCAGAGGATGTGGATGTCAAGATTGATGACAAGGATATCCGAATTGACGTAATGCGTGCTTCCGGAAACGGTGGACAGTGTGTCAACACAACTGATTCAGCTGTCCGACTGACACATTATCCAACAGGTATTGTCATCTACAGCCAGACTGAGAAGTCACAGATACAGAACAAGGAAAAGGCTTTTGCACTTCTTCGTACAAAGCTCTATGACATGGAGCTTCAGAAGAAGCAGGATGCAGAGGCAGAGGAGAGACGAAGCCAGATCGGTACAGGAGACCGTGCTGAGAAGATTCGTACCTACAACTTCCCACAGGGACGTGTGACAGATCACAGAATCAATCTGACACTCTATAAGCTTGACAAGATTCTTAACGGAGATATCCAGGAAATAATTGATGCCTGTATCGCAGCCGACCAGGCGAAGAAGTTAAGCAACATGGAGCATGATGCATAAATATTTGGTATAAAAGAGTCTGAGAAAATCAGGCTCTTTTATTTTATAAACTAATATGATATAATTGTGAATAAATATTTATACAGAAATGAGGAATAATATGAAATCCATTAAGAAAAAACCGATTATGATTTTGCTTATGGCAGCATTAATGGCTACATTCATCGTTAGCTTATGCGCATGCGGCAAAAGCGACAGCAAAAAGGTCGCTTGTGTGGACGATCTGGAGGGCGCAAAAATAGGTGTCCAGCTCGGTACCACAGGAGATATCTATGTATCTGATTATGAGAACGACGGTTCAGGCACCAAGGTAGAGAGATACAACAAGGGTGCTGATGCAGTCCAGGCATTAAAGGTCGGCAAGATTGACTGCGTGGTTATTGATGAGCAGCCGGCACTTGCCTTTGTAAAAGAAAACAAAGGACTTAAGATACTGGACGAGGAGTTTACCAACGAGGACTATGCATTCTGCCTGAAAAAGGGTAATACAGAGCTTCGCGACAAGGTAAATACTGCGCTTGAAAAGCTGCAGCAGGATGGAACAGTTCAGAGCATTATCGACAACTATATCGGCTCTGAGGATCAGGTGGGAAAAACTCCATACGTGAAGAAGGACATTGACAGGTCAAACGGTACACTTAAGGTAGGAACCAATGCAGAGTTCCCGCCATATGAGTACTATGAGGACAACAAGGTCACAGGAATTGATATGGATATCATGCAGGCCATCGCCGATGAGCTTGGCATGGATATGCAGGTAGAGGATATGCAGTTTGACTCAATCATTGCCGCTGTATCATCAGGCAAGGTGGATGTCGGGGCAGCAGGCTTTACAGTGACAGAGGACAGACAGAAAAATGTTGATTTTACCGATACGTATATCACCACAAAGCAGGAGATTATCGTAAAAGACAGCCAGGTGGGTTCTTCAATCGGTATAAAGTAAAAGCTCTATGACAACTTTGTCAAGGACAATCGTTACATGTATATCGTAAAGGGTCTTGGCAATACAATAGTTATCACAATATTTGCCGTAATGCTTGGTATTGTGCTGGGATTTTTAATTGCGATAGTCAGAACCAGCCATGACAGAAACGGCGGTCTTGCCATATTAAACGGAATTTGCAAGGCATACCTGACCATCATCAGGGGAACACCTGTCATGATACAGCTTCTTATTATATACTATGTAGTGCTTGCATCTGTGACCAACAAGATACTTGTAGCAGTCATTGCTTTCGGCCTCAACTCAGCTGCATATGTGGCAGAGATTGTGCGTTCAGGAATCATGTCTGTAGATATAGGACAGTTTGAGGCAGGACGAAGCTTAGGACTCAATTACAGACAGACCATGAAGCTTGTTATCATACCGCAGGCTGTCAAAAATATACTTCCGGCGCTGCTTAACGAGTTTATCAGCCTCCTAAAGGAGACATCAATCAGTGGTTATATTGGTATGATGGATCTGACAAAGGGTGGAGATATCATACGAAGCAACACATACGAGGCATTTATACCGCTTATTGCTGTAGCCCTTATTTATCTGGTTATAGTGATGCTTTTAAGCCACGGAGTAAGCAAACTTGAGAGGAGACTGAGAAGCAATGAAAGATAATAACGTGATACTAGAGGTAAAAGACCTGCATAAGAGTTTTGGAGAGCAGGAGGTATTAAAGGGCATAAGCACAGAGGTGAACAGAGGTGATGTAATTGCCATCATCGGACCGTCAGGCTGTGGAAAGTCTACATTTTTACGCTCCCTCAATTTGCTCGAGACACCTACATCAGGACAAATCCTTTTTGAAGGAACAGACCTGACAGACAAGTCGACAGACATCAATGTGACCAGACAGAAAATCGGCATGGTTTTCCAGCAGTTCAATCTGTTTGCCAACATGACCATAAAGGCAAATATCATGCTCGCACCGGTGAAGCTCGGTGTGATGACGAAGGATGAGGCATCAAATAAGGCAGATGAGCTTCTCACCAGAATTGGTCTCCTCGATAGGGCAGATGCATATCCGGCGCAGCTTTCCGGAGGACAGAAGCAGAGAGTGGCAATTATCCGTTCACTTGCTATGAATCCTGATGTCATACTGTTTGATGAGCCTACATCGGCACTTGACCCTGAGATGGTAGGTGAGGTGCTTTCAGTAATGAAGGAGCTTGCAGAGGCAGGCATGACAATGGTAGTCGTGACTCATGAGATGGGCTTTGCCAGAGAAGTGGCCAACAGAGTGATGTTCATCAATGAGGGTACCATAGCTGAGGAGGGCACACCTGAGGAAGTATTTGGCGCACCAAAGAGTGAGAGATTACAGGAATTTTTGTCAAGAGTGTTATAGGAGACATGAAGCATGGCATCAAAATACTATGCAGTAAAAAGGGAAAGGTTTCCGGGATATATTTGAACTGGAATGATTGCAAAGCAATGGTTGACGGATATCCTGGAGCAGTGTATAAAAGCTTTAAGACAATAGAAGAGGCAGAAAAATTTATTAACGGAGAGAAAATTATTGCCGGAGAGAAAACTATTACAGGTATGAAATCATCCGGCGAAAATAGTACATATGCGTTTGTGGACGGTTCATTCAATAAAGCAACACACACCTATGGCTATGGAGGCTTTCTTGTGACTGATTATGAAAAATACGTGCTGCAGGGGGCAGATAATGATGCCGAGATGGCCACGATGCGCAACGTAGCCGGAGAGATAAAGGGCGCGGAGGCTGCCGTAAAAAAGGCTATAGAGCTTGGAATTAAGGAACTGGTCATATACTATGACTACATGGGCATAGAGATGTGGGCCACAGGGGCCTGGAAGCGAAACAAGGCAGGCACTATAGCTTATCACGAATACATCATGTCAGTTAAGGATAAAATAAAGCTTACTTTTGTAAAGGTAAAAGGACACTCAGGAGTAGAGGGCAACGAAGAGGCAGATAAGCTTGCAAAGCAGGCTGTGGGGATACTGTAGCAGTTTTCCACATAAAAGAAACAAAAATATAGCATAACAGGAGAAAAAGATGAGCATATTCAATGTAGAACTCAAAAAAGTAGTAGATGACACATATGATATTGAGATAGGCTACAACCTCTCAGACACCCTTGTATCTGACCTGGAAAATGGTCTTGCGGGCAAGATAAAGAAATTTGCAGTGATTACAGATACAAATGTGCGTGATCCTTATGCTCTTCCAATCTGTGAGAAAATAAAGCATGCGGGATACTCAGTGGATTTGTTGTTTTCCCGGCTGGGGAAAAGAGTAAGTCGCGTGAGACAAAGGCAAAGATAGAGGATGCCATGCTTAAAAAGGGGTACAGAAGAGACTGCTGTATCATTGCAGTCGGTGGCGGTGTGGTAACCGACTTATCAGGCTTTATTGCAGGAACCTACGGCAGAGGAGTGCCGTTTATCAACTATGCAACAACCCTTCTAGCGGCGGCAGATGCATCGGTAGGTGGAAAAACAGCAATTGATACACCTCTTGCTACCAACACCATAGGTCTGTTCAATCAGCCCCAAAAGGTATATATAGACATAGCTGCCTGGAAAACACTGCCACAGCGCCAGATGGCAAGCGGTATGGCAGAGACCATAAAGCACGCATGCTTAGGCAGCGAGGATATGTTTGAATTTATAGAGGAAAATCTGGATGATATATATTCATTCAAGAAATTTGCATGTGAGTATATCGCAGAAAATAACTGCCGTATCAAGTACAATGTGGTCATGAAGGATGAGCGAGAGGCGGGACTTCGCGAAACCTTAAATCTGGGCCACACAGTAGGCCGGGCAATCGAGACAGTCAGCGACTACAAGCTGCTGCACGGAGAGGCACTGTCGATTGGAATGGCAGCACAGGCACTCATGTCAGCACGGCTTGGCTATATGTCAGAGGAGCAGGCAGAGCGCGTGATAAAGCTCTATGAGAGAGCCGGTCTTCCGACACGCATACCTGACTATATAGACAGGGAAGAGCTTGTAAAGAAACTCTATACCGACAAAAAGGTGAGAGACGGCAAGCTTCGCTTCGTGCTCCAAAAAGGTATAGGAGCCACTGTTGAGTTTGCACCGGGAGTGTATGCAAAGCCTATAGAGGAAAGTCTGGCACGAGAAATTATAATGGAGCTGTAGATTAAATAATTACAACCCCATGTGTAAACTCATTTTGCTGTGAATGACACATCCTGCCATACAAATCAGCAGCAAAAATATCCTTGGAAATAAGCTCGTACGGAGCATCAGCGACTTTTGTAATAATAGGCGCTGATGCTCTTTTTTTGAGGAGATGCATAAGCTCTCCTGATGATTTTTTGAAACCGAGTATGCGCAGATAAGTATTATCCATACATATGTTAAAATCATTATTCTCAATATCAAGTAAAATATGCATGAGAACCCTCGAAATACGCGTATAAGTCAGATTTTTACTCTTTAGTAAGTTACAAAACTGTGTAAAACCTTCATATTTATAAATATTTTTAACTATCTTTGCAGAAAGCTCCTTTGTGCAGTCTGAATACTGCGCAAAGCCTTTATCCTTCCCGGTCAGCAGGCGATAGTAAAGCATTTCAGAAATATCATCCGGAAACACAATATGACCGCCTAAAATACAATTGACAAGAATATCGGCGCAGTCTGATGGCATTAGCTGACTGAACTTTGCGGAAATCCATGAATTATCAAGCTGCATATTAGTAATAGTGTTGTGTTTGTCTATATCAATTAAGGTCGAAATCACCCCGCGCACAGCCGTAGCGGAAGAAAACTCACTTGTCGAATCAGTGCTGTGATATCCTTCACCGACGCGCTGAATAGGAAATCCTGTAATATCACCACAGTCCATCAAAGCCTTCTCATACTCAATGGCCAGAATATTATTGGGTGAAGCTATGAAAGCATCTAATTTCCCGGAAACGCTGTCATAGGTATCTCGAAAATATTCACATAGAGCTCTGCTCCTGGCCGCAGGAAAGCTCATCCCACCATGAATCAGCCGGGCAAGAGAGGCGGAATACTCAGCAGGCGGATTCTTAAGCAAGCCAGTCACAAGCTTTGTAAGCTCATGGTCCACAGACTCCACACCATAGCACAGCATGTCCACCACACCTGTGTTTTTGAGTACACTGACTCCGCCACCGGCAAAAAACTCGGCGGAAGCAGTGGCAAAGACCGCTGGAAGCTCAAGCACCAGGTCGGCACCGCTCAAAAGCGCCATACGTGTGCGCTCGTATTTGTCGATGATGGCAGGCTCACCTCTTTGCACGAAATCACCGCTCATTACTACGACGATATAATCAGCAGATGTCTGCCTTTTAATCTGCTCCAGCTGATATTTGTGCCCATTGTGGAATGGATTGTATTCGGTAATCACACCTGCAACCTTCATGTTTGATGTTCCTTTAATCAATAATGTATTTTTTAGAGTTCAAAACCATAATACCACAAAAACACCCTTGTCGCATTTGAAAAATAAGTTTATACTAACAATAGTATTGTAATTTTAAACCAAAGGAGACAAAACAATGAATGTATTAGTAATTAATTGCGGTAGTTCATCACTGAAATACCAGCTCATCAATTCAGATTCGGAGGAGGTACTTGCAAAAGGACTTTGCGAGAGAATCGGAATCGATGGCAGACTCGTATATCAGAAAGAGGGGCTTGACAAGGAAATCACAGAGGCACCTATGCCAACACATAAAGAGGCCATCCAGATGGTACTCGATGCACTTGTAAATCCAAAGACAGGCGCAGTAAAATCACTTGCAGAGATCGATGCAGTAGGACATCGTGTAGTGCACGGTGGAGAGAAGTTCTCAGACTCAGTAGTCATCACAGAGGAAGTAATCGCACAGGTAGAGGAGTGCAACGACCTCGCACCTCTTCACAACCCTGCAAACATCATCGGAATCAGAGCATGCCAGGCACTTATGCCAAACGTACCAATGGTAGGAGTATTTGATACAGCATTCCATCAGACAATGCCTGAGAAAGCATATCTCTACGGCCTTCCATATGAGTACTATGAGAAGTACAAGGTAAGAAGATACGGCTTCCACGGCACAAGCCACAGCTTCGTCTCAAAGGAGGCAGCAAGCTACCTTGGAATGGACTTAAACAACTCAAAGATTATCGTAGCACACCTTGGAAACGGAGCTTCAGTCAGCGCAGTATTAAACGGTAAATGCGTAGATACATCAATGGGACTTACACCACTTGAGGGACTTGTAATGGGAACACGTTCAGGTGATATTGATCCGTCAATCATGGAGTTTATCGCAAAGAAAGAAAACCTTGATATCGATGGTGTGATGAATGTGCTCAACAAGAAGTCAGGAGTAGCCGGCATGTCAGGAGTATCAAGCGACTTCAGAGACCTTGAGGCAGCCTACAATGAGGGCAACGAGCGTGCCATCGCAGCAGTAGAGGTATTCAGCTACAGGGTAGCAAAATACATCGGAGCATATGCAGCAGCAATGAACGGAGTAGATGCTATCGCATTCACAGCAGGAATCGGTGAGAATACAAGCTTCGTAAGAGAAAAAATCATGGCATATTTAGGTTACCTCGGCATAAAGATCGACCATGTAACAAACGACAAGACACGCGGCGTGGAGGCACTTATCTCAACAGCAGACTCAAGCGTAAAGGTATGCGTCATCCCTACAAACGAGGAGCTTGCAATCTGCCGTGAGACAGTAAAGCTTGTTGGCTAATAAAAAGCAAAAAGTTGTGGATAAATTATAAAATTTTGTTGACAAACACCACTCCAATATGTATAATTGGTTAGGTGTGAATAGGAGAGAGCTATGATTGATATATCAACCATTGTAAAATCTATCAATAAAGAGACAACAATTGAGACAGAGCTTACGCTCACATCATTTGAGTCGCGGTTAGGAGATTATCCTATTCTGAAAAAGCAGCCGATATCACTTCATATCTCAAACGTGGAGAATGCAGCAGTGCACATCACGGGAACAGTAGATATAGACATAGCGATACCGTGCAGCCGATGCTTGGAAGAAGTTCCAACAAACATGCATTTTGACATTGACAAGACTCTGAAAATCACAGACGGAGCATTAGTCGATGAAGAGATGGAGGAAACTGACTACCTGATTGGGTTTGAACTCGATGTAGATAAACTTGTCTACGCCGAAATTCTGGTGAACTGGCCAATGAGAGTTCTGTGCAAAGACGATTGCAAAGGTATTTGTAAAGTCTGCGGGATGAACTTGAATAAAGGCACCTGCAGTTGCGATAGTTTTGTACCGGATCCAAGAATGGCAGCGTTCCAGGATATATTTAACAAGTTTAAGGAGGTGTAAACAAATGTCAATTTGTCCAAAGAATAAATCTTCTAAGGGAAGAAGAGATAAGAGAAGAGCAAACTGGAAAATGTCTGCTCCTACTTTAGTAAAATGCAGCAAATGTGGAGAGCTTATGATGCCACACAGAGTTTGCAAGAACTGCGGATCATACAACAAAAAGAAATCATTCCTCAGGACTAATAGTAGAAAACCAGTAAAATTAAGGATTGAACGATATCGTTCAATCCTTTTTTGATTGATTTTATCCTTTTTTACCCCATAATAAAATGAAGGTACTTTTTGCTTGTATATAGCTTGCAGGGATGTTATTATACTGAGAGGATATTTAGATATTAAAGAAAGAAGGAAGCATACTATCATGAATAATATAGACGATTTAGTTGAAATCTATGAGTGCCCGCTCTGTGGCGGTGCCGGTATTCTCGAGGAGGACTGTGGCAGCTCATATTATGTGACATGCCTTGAGTGCGGATGCCACTCTGTGAATATTGATTTCAAGTCAGACGATGACAGACTTGATGCAGCAAAGCGCACTGCTGATTTATGGAACTGTGGCAAGGTTATTTCAATGAGTCCTGGAGAATGATGGAAGCCATATAGGGTAGTGAATTGGTTATTGATTTATACCTATGATTATAGTATATTTTATTTAATCAATTAGTAGTTTGCTTTTTAGCAGGCACAGGGAGGTCACAATGCAAAGTACAACAAGGGTCGCACTCGATGCAATGGGTGGCGACAATGCACCCGCAGAGGTAGTAAAGGGTGCGGTAGATGCGGTTAACAAAAGAAATGATATAAAGATATTTCTTATAGGACAGAAGGTTCCGGTAGAGAGGGAGCTTTCTTTGTATACATATCCTAAGGAGCAGATAGAGATAATAGATGCGCCTGAGGTTATAGAGATGGCAGAGCCACCGGTTGTGGCAATCAGACGAAAGAAGCAGTCATCAATCGTTGTTGGCATGAATATGGTCAAGAATAAAGAGGCTGATGCATTTGTTTCGGCAGGAAGCTCAGGTGCTGTGCTTGTCGGAGGACAGGTAATAGTCGGCAGGATAAAGGGCATACAAAGGCCGCCTTTGGCACCGCTTATTCCGACTGAGCGCGGAGTATCTTTGCTCATAGACTGTGGAGCCAATGTGGATGCCAGAGCTGAGCATCTGGTACAGTTTGCTAAGATGGGCTCTATCTATATGGAACATGTTGTCGGCGTGAAGAATCCAAAGGTTGCACTGGTCAATATCGGTGCAGAGGAGGAGAAAGGTAATGCCCTGGTAAAGGAGACCATGCCGCTTCTTAGAGAGTGCACAGATATCAATTTTGTCGGAAGCATTGAGGCAAGGGATATTCCGAAGGGAGATGCCGATGTTATAGTCTGCGAGGCTTTCACTGGCAATGTCATATTAAAGCTTTACGAGGGTCTCAGCTCCACACTTATCGGGGTTATCAAGAAGGGGCTCATGAGCACACTAAAGAGCAAGATAGGAGCTGCACTTGCACTTCCGGCTCTTAAGAATACGCTAAAGTCATTTGATGCGACCGAGTACGGCGGAGCACCGCTTTTAGGATTGAATGGTCTTGTGGTAAAGACCCACGGCAGTTCCAAGGCAAAGGAAATCACTAACTCTGTTTTCCAGTGTGTTACATTTAAGGAAAAAGAGATTAATGATAAAATTAAAGAATATATTATTAATAAGCCGGCTGATTAGATAGCAGTATTGCTGTATGATTGGTCACTATAAACAGAAATGAGAGGTATTAAAAATGGAATTTGAGAAGCTTAGAGACATTATTGTCGAGGTACTTAACGTGGATGAGAACGAGGTTACTATGGAGTCAACCTTCATTGATGACCTTGGAGCTGATTCTTTGGATGTATTCCAGATTATCATGGGTATCGAGGAAGAGTTCGATATCGAGATTCCTAATGAGGAAGCTGAGAAAATCGTCACTGTAGGCGATGCTGTTGAGCAGATTAAAAAAGCTGTAAGCGAGCAGTAGTATGTTTAACTAATGAAAAGCCCTTTATTATAAGGGCTTTTCGTTATACTCACGGAACATGTAAAATGGATAGATATAGAAATAGAGGAGAAATTATGGCAGATTTAAATGAATTTCAAAGTAAAATAGGCTATACGTTCAAGAACCAACATCTGCTTGAGCAGGCGCTGACACACAGCTCGTATGCCAATGAAAAGCACATGAAAAAGCATTCTGATAACGAACGTCTGGAGTTTTTGGGCGATGCTGTTTTGGAAATAGTTTCAAGTGAGTTTTTGTTTATCAATTATCCGCAAAAGCCTGAGGGTGAGCTTACCAAGCTGCGCGCAAGCATTGTTTGTGAGCCGACTCTTGCACTTTGTACAAAGCCACTTGACCTTGGAAAGTACTTACGTCTTGGCAGGGGCGAGGATCATACAGGTGGCAGAAAGAGAAAATCGATTCTTTCTGATGCACTTGAGGCAGTGATTGGAGCAATTTATTTAGATGGTGGTTTTACTAATGCAAAGGAGTTTGTGCTTAGGTTTATCATGACTGATATTGAGAATAAGCAGCTCTTTTATGATAGCAAGACTATCCTTCAGGAGCTTATACAGGGCAGGCATGAGCAGCTTTCCTATGAACTTATTGATGAGAGCGGTCCGGACCATGACAAGCAGTTTACAGTTGCGGTGCTTGTGGACGGCGAGCGTGTCAGCGAGGGAGAAGGCCACACAAAGAAGGCGGCGGAGCAGCAGGCTGCATATCAGGCACTTCTTTTGTACAGAAACAGGGAATAGGAGTTTTTAATGTATTTAAAGAGCTTGGAAGTACAGGGCTTTAAGTCCTTTGCCAACAAAATTGTTTTTGAGTTCCACAACGGCATTACAGGTATTGTCGGGCCAAACGGCAGTGGAAAGAGTAATGTCGCCGATGCGGTCAGATGGGTGCTCGGTGAGCAGAGCGCAAAGCAGCTTCGTGGTGCCAGTATGCAGGATGTTATTTTTGCAGGTACAGAGAACAGAAAGCCGCTTGGATACGCGTATGTTGCAATCACACTTGACAATTCAGACCATTCGCTTGCGATTGATTTCAATGAGGTTACGGTTGCCAGACGTGTTTACCGCTCAGGGGAGAGTGAGTATCTAATCAATGGCAATCCGTGCAGGCTCAAGGAGGTTTCGGAGCTTTTTTATGATACCGGTATCGGTAAAGAGGGATATTCCATCATTGGACAGGGCCAGATTGACAGGATTTTAAGTGGAAAGCCGGAGGAGAGGCGAGAGCTGTTTGATGAGGCTGCCGGCATTGTGAAGTTTAAAAAGAGAAAGCTTACAGCGCAAAAGAAGCTCGATAATGAGCGGGAGAACCTTGTGCGTGTCAATGATATTCTGACAGAGCTTGAGAGACAGGTAGGTCCGTTACAGAGACAGTCCGAGAAGGCTCATACATATCTTAAAAAGAGAGAAGAGCTGAAGAACTACGATGCCAACATGTTTTTGCTTGAATCAGCGCGCATTGAGACCGAGCTTAAGTCAGCTGATGAGAAATACGCTATTGCGGATGACGAGCTAAAGGAGACCAACGCCACATACGAGAGCATCAAGGCAGAGTATGAGGGGCTTGGGAATGATATGCAGCAGATGGATGAGCGTATTGAGTCTCTTCGTGAGAGCATCACAAGCACTTCATCCACCAGACAGAAGCTTGAGAATCAGATAGAGCTTTTAAAAGAGCAGATTCACACGGCCGAAATGACGGATGAGCATTTGCAGTCGCGGCTTTTAGCTATCGAAAAGGAAAAGGCGCAGCGTCTTAAAAGCAGGAAAGAGTATGATGACAAAAAAGCTGCACTGGAAGCTGAGATAGAGCAGATGAGGCTAAACGAGCTTCTTGCGGTAAATGAGCATGAGGCTGTGCTTGCAGAGGTCAACCGCTGCAATGACGGACTGGAAAAGGGTAAGAATGAGCTTATTGCCCTGCTTCAGGAGCGAGGCAGTATCCAGTCAAGGAAGCAGCGTTTTGCCACTATGCTTGAGCAGATTAATATCAGAAAGGCGGAGCTTACCAAGCGTCTTTTAGATAGAAAGACAAGGGAAGCAGGGCTTGATGATATATTGGATGATGCCAATAAGAAGCTTAATGCTGTCAATGAAGAGATAGCCGGTTTAAAGGAAAAGGAGTCGGCTCTTTTGGCAAAGGCTAAGGAGTGGAGAGATAAGTCCGGAGAGAATGCCCGCCTGATGGAGGAGGCTTCCACAGAGTATCATAAGTCTGTTTCAAGGCTTGAGTCACTTAAAAACATTGCCGAGCGCTATGATGGCTATGGCAACAGCATCAAGCGTGTTATGGAGCAGAAGGCTAAAAATCCGGGGCTTCTCGGAGTGGTTTCAGATCTTATCCAGGTGGATAAGCGCTATGAGATAGCGATAGAGACGGCCTTAAGCGGCAATATCCAGAATATCGTCACTGAGGATGAGGCCACAGCCAAAAAGATGATTGGCTTTTTGAAGGCCAATCATTTTGGTCGGGCTACTTTTTTACCTCTTACAAGTGTGCGTGCAAACAGAAATACTAAAAATGAGGCGGCACTCGGCGAAAAGGGTGTGCTTGGCATTGCAAATAAGCTGGTGAAGTGTGATACGAAGTTTGATGAGGTTGTTGCATACCTGCTTGGCAGAGTGATTGTGGTGGATACAATTGACAATGCCATTGCGCTTGCAAAGAAAAATCACTATTCACTCCATATCGTGACTGTCGAGGGCGAGTATTTGGCACCGGGAGGATCTATGTCCGGTGGTGCGTTTAAAAATTCATCCAATCTGCTTGCGAGAAATCGTGAGATTGAGGAGCTTGAAAAGAGAGTTGATCAGACTAAGACAAAGCTTAAAGAGCTTAGAGCCAGAAAGGATGATATTGCGACTGCTATTGCGCTTGGCGAGGAGGATATAGCAGCCACAAAGACCTTGCTGCAGGAGAAGTATATTGAGCAGAACACAGCACAGATTTCTGTTGACAGGGCAGACCAGCAAAAGAAGGAGAGTGCGAATGTCTACGAGGATCTGCGCACAGAAAATGCGGAGATTGAAAAACAGCTCGAAGAGATAAATCAGGGCAAGAAGGATATCGCAGCACAGCTTGAGGCATCAAAGCAGCGTGAGGAGCAGCTTGAGAAGGAAAACAGCTCATACAGTGAGATACTTGAAAAGCAGGGAGTACTTGAGCAGGAGGCTTCACACAAGGCCGCTGCCATTTCACTGGAGCTTGCAAATATCACAAAGACGGCTGAGTTTGCTATAGAAAATATCAATCGTATCAATTCAGAGATAGAGAAATTCGATGAGCAGAAGAAAAGCCTTGTGGAAGGTGCAGCTGCTGCAAAGGATGATATTAAAAAGAAGCAGGCTGATATTGATGCAATTACACAGACCATTCTGGCGTCAAAGGACAACAATTCAAAGCTTGACGAAGAGCTTAGGGAGAGCCTTACAAAAAAGGAAAAGATGTCTGAGGATTATAGAGGCTTTTTTGCAAAGCAGGAGGAAGTTTCAAAGAAACAGGCTGCTCTGGATAAGGAGCTTTTCAGACTGAACAGCCAGAGAGAGAAGCTTAAGGAGGCTTCAGAGACTCAGATCAACTACATGTGGGATGAGTATGAGATTACTCCGCATGCGGCTTCAGAGCTTAGAAATGATGCATATGATGACCTGCCTTCATTAAAGAAGCTGATTGCAGGCATAAAGGACGAAATCAGACGCCTCGGAGATGTAAATGTCAACGCTATTGAGGAATACAGGGAGATTTCAACGCGTTATGAGTTCTTGAAGGGACAGCATGATGACCTTATCGAGGCTGAAAAGACTCTGGTTGGCATCATAGATGAGCTTGACAGTGGTATGAGAAAGCAGTTTACAGAGAAGTTTGCCGAGATTCAGAGAGAGTTTGACAAGTCCTTTAAGCAGCTTTTTGGTGGTGGACATGGTTCCCTGGAGCTTGTGGAGGATGAGGATATACTTGAGTGTGGCATCAGAATCGTCGCACAACCGCCCGGAAAGAAGCTTCAGAATATGATGCAGATGTCCGGTGGAGAAAAGGCGCTCACCGCTATTGCACTTTTGTTTGCCATTCAGGCACTTAAGCCATCACCGTTTTGTCTGCTTGATGAGATTGAGGCGGCGCTTGATGATTCGAACGTTTCGCGCTATGCAAATTATCTGAACAAGCTTACAAAGAACACACAGTTTATCGTCATCACACACAGACGTGGTACGATGGCGGCTGCGGACAGGCTATATGGTATTACGATGCAGGAAAAGGGTGTTTCCACACTCGTTTCAGTAAATCTTATAGAGAATGATCTGACACAGTAAAATTTTATTTATGGAGAGTTGAAATGGAAGAAAAGAAAAAAGCCGGGCTTTTTTAAGAGGCTCGTTTCAGGACTGACAAAGACCAGAGACAATATCGTTTCAGGCATAGATTCACTTTTCAGTGGATTTTCGCATATAGATGATGATTTTTATGAGGAGCTTGAGGAAATTCTCATCATGGGAGATCTCGGAGTGAGAGCTACAGAGAGTATCATCGAGGATCTGCAGAGGAAGGTGAAGGAACAGCACATCAAGGAGCCGGCAGAGTGCAAGGAGCTTCTGATTGAGAGCATCAAGGAGCAGATGAAGGTGGAGGAGACCGCCTACAGATTTGAAAATGAAAAATCTGTTGTGCTTGTAATCGGTGTCAACGGAGTAGGAAAGACTACCACTGTCGGAAAGCTTGCAGGAAAGCTTAAGGAACAGGGCAAGAAGGTTGTTATTGCAGGTGCTGATACTTTCAGGGCGGCAGCAGGCGACCAGCTAAAGGAATGGGCAAACCGAGCCGGAGTTGATATGATTGGCGGTGCCGAGGGTGCTGACCCGGGAGCTGTTGTATACGATGCAGTTGCAGCTTCAAAGGCCAGAAACGCAGATGTGCTTCTTGTGGATACAGCCGGAAGACTCCACAACAAAAAGAATCTGATGAATGAGCTCGGAAAGATTAATAAAATCCTGGAGAGTGAGTATCCGGATGCGTACAGAGAGACACTCGTCGTGCTTGATGCGACTACAGGCCAGAATGCACTGGTTCAGGCGAGAGAGTTTTCTGATGTGGCAAAGATTTCGGGCATCGTGCTTACTAAGATGGATGGTACGGCAAAGGGCGGTATCGCTGTAGCGATACAGTCGGAGCTTTCAGTGCCGGTCAAGTATATCGGAGTCGGTGAGACCATCGATGATTTGCAGAAATTTGATTCGGACGAGTTCGTGAATGCATTGTTTGACACCAAAACGGAATAATTTGAAAATATTTTTGAGCGTATAAGTTATATTATTTATAATAATCTGATATATCAGTTTATATATATATGTACGGAATTTTTGGTATAATATAATGAAAAATAACTTTCAGAACCACTGAGAACAATGCGTTTTTGCGAATAATGTGTGGGTGGTTATGAATAGTTATACCGAAGAAATGAAAGGAAAAACAAATATGCTGACATTAGATAAATTTGAAGAAGCAAGTGAGAAGGTCAAGGAGGTAACCCTTGAGACAAAGCTCATTTACAGTGACTTTTTAAGTGACCAGACAGGCAATAAGGTATATCTGAAGCCTGAAAATATGCAGTTTACCGGGGCTTACAAGGTCAGAGGTGCGTACTACAAGATAAGCACACTCACAGATGAGGAGAGGGCAAAGGGACTCATCACAGCATCCGCAGGAAACCATGCGCAGGGTGTTGCGTATGCTGCAAAGTGCTATGGCTGCAAGGCTGTCATCGTGATGCCTACCACCACACCTCTTATCAAGGTGAACCGTACAAAGAGCTACGGCGCTGAGGTAGTGCTTTACGGAGATGTGTATGATGAGGCATGTGCCAAGGCATATGAGCTTGCAGAGAAAGAGGGCTACACATTTATCCATCCGTTTGATGATTTAGCTGTCGCAACAGGACAGGGAACTATTGCTATGGAGATATTCAAGGAGCTTCCTCTTGTTGAGTACATCCTCGTTCCAATCGGCGGCGGCGGGCTGGCAACAGGTGTATCCACACTTGCAAAGCTCTTAAACCCAAAGATTAAGGTTATCGGAGTGGAGCCGGCTGGCGCTAATTGTATGCAGGAGTCATTTAAGAATGGAAAAGTGACCACTTTACCAAGCGTAAATACCATTGCAGACGGAACAGCAGTAAAGACACCGGGCTCAAATATTTTCCCGTACATAAAGAAAAATCTTGATGATATTATCACAGTGGAGGATGACGAGCTTATCGTGGCCTTCCTTGACATGGTTGAGAATCACAAGATGATAGTCGAAAACTCAGGTCTTCTGACTGTAGCTGCGCTTAAGCATCTTGGGGTAAAGGACAAGAGAGTGGTTTCTATCCTAAGTGGCGGCAACATGGATGTTATTACCATGTCATCAGTTGTACAGCAGGGTCTTATTTTCAGAGACAGAATCTTTACTGTTTCAGTGCTTCTGCCGGATAAGCCGGGCGAGCTTGCCAAGGTTTCACAGACTCTTGCCGATGTACAGGGCAATGTAATCAAGCTGGAGCATAACCAGTTTGTCACTACAAACAGAAGTGCGGCTGTCGAGCTTCGCATCACGCTTGAGTGTTTTGGTACAGAGCACAAGGAGCAGATTATTGCTGCGCTCGAGAAGAAGGGCTATAAGCCAAGAATTGTACGCACTATGATATAAAAATAAAAGTATCAAGTATTTTTACTTGACACCGGGCAAACTATGTGTTATTCTACCATAGGTTCGAGGGAAAAAGAGGATACTTGATATGGAAGAAAAACTTGAACAGGCATATTTATATGATTTCTACGGTGAGCTTTTGAATGAGCATCAGCGTCAGGTATATGAGGATTTTGCTTCAATGATTTGTCACTCGGTGAGATTGCATCCGAGGAGGGGATTTCCCGTCAGGGTGTTGCAGATCTGATTAAGAGATGCAATAAGAAGCTGCTTGACTATGAGGCAAAGCTTCATCTTGTTGAAAAGTTCATGTCCATAAAGAGTGACATACGAAGGATTCATGAGCTGACAAATGATTTTAAGAAATCACATAATGAGCTATTAATGAATGAAATCGAAGCTATTTCGAATCAGATATTAGAGGAGCTGTAATATGGCATTTGACAGTTTATCAGAAAAACTGCAGAACGTTTTCAAAAATCTCCGCAGCAAGGGAAAGCTTACTGAGGATGATGTAAAGGCTGCTCTTAAAGAGGTTAAGATGGCACTCCTTGAGGCCGATGTTAACTTCAAGGTTGTTAAGCAGTTCACAAAGAGTGTTCAGGAGAGAGCAATCGGACAGGATGTCATGAATGGTCTCAATCCCGGACAGATGGTCATCAAAATCGTAAACGAAGAGATGATTAAGCTTATGGGTTCTGAGACAACAGAGATTGCTTTCAGGCCGGGCAAGGAGCTTACCGTTATCATGATGGTAGGTCTTCAGGGAGCCGGTAAGACAACCACCACAGCAAAAATTGCCGGAAAGCTTAAGAGCAAGGGCAAGAAATCACTGCTTGTAGCCTGTGATGTATATCGTCCGGCTGCGATTGAGCAGTTAAAGATAAATGGTGAAAAGCAGGGCGTTGAGGTTTTCTCAATGGGTGACAAAAACAAGCCTGCCGACATCGCAAAGGCTGCTGTGGAGCACGCTAAGAAAAATGATTTCAATGTTGTTATCATCGATACTGCCGGACGTCTTCATATTGATGAGGATATGATGGCAGAGCTTATTGAGATAAAAGAAGCTACTGATGTTTTCCAGACCATCCTCGTGGTTGATGCCATGACTGGTCAGGATGCGGTAAATGTAGCAGGTACCTTTGATGAAAAGATAGGAATTGACGGAGTTGTCATCACAAAGCTTGATGGTGACACCAGAGGTGGAGCGGCGCTTTCAATCAGAGCCGTTACAGGAAAGCCGATACTATACGCAGGTATGGGCGAGAAGCTTTCAGACCTTGAGCAGTTCTATCCGGAGCGTATGGCTTCAAGAATCCTCGGCATGGGCGATGTGCTTTCCATGATTGAGAAGGCGCAGGAGAACATTGATGAGGAACAGGCCAAGAAGCTTGAGCAGAAGATGCGCAAAAATGAGTTTGATTTTGAGATGTACCTTGATTCGATGAGTCAGATGAAGAAGATGGGCGGTCTTTCAAGCGTGATGGGCATGATGCCGGGCATGGGTATCGGTGGAGGCAAGATGCCGGATATTGATACAGATGAAGCTGAAAAGGGCATGGCCCGCACAGAGGCAATCATCTATTCCATGACACCGGAGGAAAGACGAAATCCAAAGCTTCTTAATCCAAGCCGCAAGGCTCGTATTGCAAGAGGAGCAGGCGTGGATGTATCAGAGGTCAACAGACTTGTAAAGCAGTTTGAGCAGACAAAGAAGTTCATGAAGCAGATGCCCGGTATGATGGGCGGCAAAAAAGGACGCCGTGGAGGCGGTGGTCTTGGAGGATTATTCAAAGGACTTCCGTTTTAATGGATTTCATTAAAGGAATCTCATTAAAGAATTTCATGTTTTGTTAACAAAAGTATTTATTTTACTTTTGATATATATTATTCAATAAACCTATGAGGAGGTGAAACAAAATGGCAGTAAAGATCAGATTAAGAAGAATGGGACAGAAGAAAGCTCCTTTCTATAGAATCGTAGTTGCAGACTCTAGATCACCAAGAGACGGAAGATGCATCGAGGAGATCGGAACATACGATCCAACTAAGGATCCTAGCGAGTATCATGTAAATGAGGAATTAGCTAAGAAATGGTTATCAAACGGCGCACAGCCAACTGAGACAGTAGCTAGAATCTTCAAGAGTGCTGGTATCGAGAAATAGGATAAAGAGGTGGCGTAATGAAAGAATTAGTTGAAGTAATTGCAAAATCTTTAGTTGATTATCCGGATGAGGTTAATGTAACTGAGACCGAAAACGAGAAAGCAATTGTTTTGGAATTACGTGTTGCACAGTCTGACATGGGCAAAGTGATCGGCAAGCAGGGACGTATTGCTAAGGCTATTCGTTCAGTTGTTAAGGCCGCAGCCTCTAAAGAAGACAAAAAGGTTATTGTTGAGATAGTACAGTAACATGAAGGCATCTCTTACGAGATGCCTGTTTTTTTATAATTTAAAGTAACTATTCAGAACCGGTATTGTATGGTTTTGAGAATGTGCGTGGGCTGAATAGTTATGATTTATATTAATATCAGGAGACAGAGAATGGAAGATTTACTACAGGTAGGTGTAATTACGAGCACACACGGCATTCGCGGTGAGGTAAAGGTGTTCCCAACCACTGACGATGCAGCTCGTTTTAAAAAGCTTAAAAATGTCATTCTGGATAATGGCAAAGAGCGCAGGGATTTGGAAATAACTTCTGTCAAATTTTTCAAGAACCAGGTTATCTTGAAATTTAAGGGCATAGATGACATAAATGATGTGGAAAAATATAAAAAGGCACCTCTTTTTGTGACAAGGGAAAATGCGGTGCCACTTGAGGAAAATGAGTACTTTATAGCTGATCTTATCGGGCTTTCCGTCACATCAGACGAAGGAGAGGAGCTTGGAGTTATAGATGATGTGCTCCAGACAGGTGCCAATGATGTGTATGTTGTTAAGAAAGCTGGGGCAAATGATCTGCTGATTCCGGCAATAAAGGACTGTATACTGGATGTTGACGTGGAAAATGGCATGATGAAGGTACATCTGCTGGCAGGTTTGAGATAGTTGCATCTC
>ENA-OQKL01000052-OQKL01000052.1-human-gut-metagenome-genome-assembly--contig:-NODE-52-length-38722-cov-4.497318_pt1 | contig 38722 bp, 35 predicted proteins | sample MGYA00242779_ERZ504800 | MGnify/ENA primary metagenome ERZ504800 (study PRJEB26092, sample SAMD00036410) | human gut metagenome | host: Homo sapiens | study: EMG produced TPA metagenomics assembly of... | reverse complement strand
CCTTCTTTCTACTGCTGTCAGAAAGAAAGATAACCTTACCATTTTTATATGAAAGAGTAAACCTTTACTGTGCGGGAGTAAATTCCACCACCAAATGGGGTGGTGGAATTTAAAATTTCATTTTTGGTAAATATTTCTGCCTTAAAGTAAAATTGCCTTGGAATGCATTCCGTTTACCACAGAATGCTCCAAGGCATAAATAATTCAAGTATAAGCCTGATTAAAAATTAATCATAATTAATCATCATATCCGTTAGGATTGTTCTTCTGCCATCTCCATGAGTCGGCACACATCTCCTTAATACCATACTGTGCTTCCCAGCCGAGCTCTCTCTTGGCCTTTGATGGGTCACAGTAGCATGTAGCAATATCGCCAGGTCTTCTAGGCTTTATTGTATAAGGAATCTTAACACCTGTTGCAGCCTCGAAATTCTTTACGATATCAAGCACGCTGTAGCCGTGTCCTGTTCCAAGATTGTAGATGCAAAGACCTGCATTCTCCTCAATTTTCTTTAAAGCCTTGACATGTCCAACCGCAAGGTCAACTACATGGATGTAATCTCTCACACCTGTTCCGTCAGGAGTATCATAGTCATCTCCGAATACTCCAAGCTCTTTGAGCTTGCCTACTGCCACCTGTGTGATGTAAGGCATGAGGTTGTTTGGAATACCGTTTGGATTCTCACCCATTGTACCACTCTTATGAGCTCCGATTGGATTGAAGTAACGAAGAAGAATAACGTTCCACTCATTATCTGCCTTATAGATGTCCATAAGTATCTGCTCAAGCATAGACTTTGTCCAACCATATGGGTTTGTACACTGTCCCTTTGGACACTCCTCTGTGATAGGAATCTGTGCAGGATCTCCGTATACTGTAGCTGATGAAGAGAAAATGATACTCTTGCAGCCATTCTGTCTCATCACATCAACAAGTGTAAGTGTTCCTGCAATATTATTGTTATAGTACTCCCAAGGCTTTGCCACAGACTCTCCTACTGCTTTGAGTCCTGCAAAGTGAATACAGCTATCTATCTTTTCTTCCTTAAAAATCTTATTTAAGATGTCTCTGTCAAGGATATCTCCCTTATAGAACTTTACTTCTTTGCCTGTAAGAGCCTTAACTCTGTCAAGTGACTTCTCAGATGAATTTGAAAGATTGTCAAGTACTACAACATCGTAGCCTGCATCAAGAAGCTCCACACATGTATGGCTTCCGATATATCCGGCTCCACCAGTAACTAAAATTGCCATAATAAATATCTCCTTTTCATTTTTGTTAAATTTATTGTAGCGCATTTGCTCATTTTTGTATAGAATAAAATGTAGAAGAAATATGTAAAAATGTTGTAAAGGTAGTCAATATGAACAATAAATACAAAAATTCCTATATCGTAAAAGAAAAAGAGCTTGTATCTCTGTCCGTATATAACGTAGGCTTCCAGAGCTGTGATAGCCTGTATCAGTGGGGCCCCGGTATCAGAGACCATTATCTGATTCACTATATCATAAGCGGTAAAGGCCGCTACACTGTAAATGGCAGTGTTCACACATTAACTCCCGGCGATGCGTTTCTCGTATATCCAAATACCGAAGTGATTTACCAGGCTGATGCGCAAGATCCTTGGGAATATACCTGGGTAGGCTTTACCGGCAGCGATGCTGCAACCATTTTAAGAGCCACTGATTTCACAAAAGCGCATCCATACATACACAGTGTATCAAACGGAAACGAAATCAAAAGACAGCTCATGCATATATACGACGCCAGAGGCACAGAATTTGAAAATGCACTCGAAATGACCGGGCGACTCTACACCACCCTCGCTCTTTTTGTCAGCGCCGCCACATCAAAGCCACCGCAAAACAGTGCAAACTCCTATGTACAAAAGGGCATCGAATACATCTCCGCCAACTATTCATACCCTATCACCGTTGAAGATATCGCATCATATATAGGATTAAGCCGAAGTCACCTGTTCCGTTCCTTCCAGAGCATTCTCGGTGTATCGCCAAAGGAATATCTGACCGATTTCAGAATCAAACAGGCATGCTATCTGCTTAAGCACTCCTCATTGTCCATCACAGCAATTGCAGGCTCTATAGGATTTGATAACAGCCTTTATTTTTCAAAGACCTTTCATAAATAAAAGGCCTTTCGCCTAAGGAGTATCGCAGTAAATACAAAAAAGCTCAAGAATAAAAAAGCTGCCGGGCTTCATGTGAAGCCCGGCAGCTTTTTTCATATATCTCTTTATGCTAAACTAAGCAAGCTTAGATTTAGCAACCTCTACTAATTTAGCAAATCCTGCTGCATCTGTAACAGCCATATCAGCTAATACCTTACGGTTAAGATCAACGTTTGCTAACTTTAAGCCGTGCATGAACTGGCTGTATGAAAGTCCGTTGAGACGAGCTGCTGCGTTGATACGAGCAATCCATAACTGACGGAACTGTCTCTTTCTCTCTTTACGTCCAGCGTATGAGCTTGTAAGTGCTCTCATAACTGACTGCTTTGCTACTCTATACTGCTTAGATCTAGCGCCTCTGTAACCCTTTGCTAACTTTAATGTTCTGTTATGTCTTTTCTTAGCGCCTAAACCGCCTTTAACTCTTGCCATTTGTTGATTCCTCCTTAACTAATACTACCGATTACATGTATGGTAAAATCTTCTTCATATTCTTAACATTTGTCTCATCTGTCATTGTTGCTTTTCTGAGATTTCTCTTTGTCTTTGTTGTTTTCTTAGTTAAGATATGTCTCTTGTAGGCTTTATTTCTTTTTAACTTTCCTGTTCCTGTAACTTTGAAACGTTTTGCAGCTGCTCTGCTTGTTTTCATTTTTGGCATTGTGTGTTCCTCCTTAAATTGTTATCTCTTTTCTGCCAGCACCATACCGATGCTTCTTCCTTCAACCTTCGGTGCTTTCTCCACTACCGCTACATCTGAAAGATTCTCCGCTATATCATCAAGGATATGTTTGCTTGCATTCATATGAGCCATCTCACGTCCTCTGAATCTGAGTGTGATCTTTACCTTATTTCCTTTTGCAAGAAATTTCTTTGCAGCATTCATCTTGGTATTCAAGTCGTTAGCCTCAATGTTAGGTGAGAGACGAATCTCTTTCAATTCAACGGTCTTCTGCTTTTTCTTTGCATCCTTTTCCTTACGGGCCTGCTCATAACGATACTTACCATAATCAATCACCTTACATACAGGTGGCTTTGCATTTGGTGCTATCTTTACTAAATCAAGTCCTGCCTCGTCTGCAATCTTTTGAGCTTCTCTTGAAGAAACAATTCCTAACTGCTCTCCATCCGCTCCAATCAGTCGAACTTCTCTATCTCTGATCTGTTCATTAATCATTAATTCGCTAATGGTCTTGTACCTCCATAAAAAATAGTGGATAGGCAGACTATCCACTATACAATCTTCAACACAAATGTTTGAAAATATTAACACTAAGTCGCTCCATTGCGCTTAGGTGAGAGTGGATACTCTACTTTGTTTTCATACAACTACTAGAATATAGCACAGACAATTTCTGTTGTCAACACTTTTATCTAAATTTCTATAATCTAATATGTACCAAGAATCTTAAGGGCAATTGCCTCTTCCCTTATGCCTCTTAACGCATTCTGCACCGCTGTATCCGTAAAACGTCCTTCAAAATCAACAAAGAACCTGTACTCCCATGCCTTATCAGATATCGGACGAGACTGGATATTTAACATATTGATTCCATTGTATATAAAGTGTGCCAGCATATGATACAGTGCACCACTCTTGTGAGGTGTCTCAAAGCATATGCTTATCCTGTCCGCATCTCTGCGGCATACCCTTTTAGCCGACACAATTATAAACCTTGTTGCATTGTTTTTATTGTTCTGTATGCGGCTCTCAAGCACCTGAAGCCCGTATATATCAGCCGAGATATGGCTAGCTATGCCAGCCTGTGTGATATCTCCGTCATCCTTTACCTTCTTTGCAGAAAAAGCTGTATTCCTGACCGCCACCTGGTTAATATCCTTATGCTCATCAAAAAAATCTGAGCACTGCATAAGTGCCTGTGGATGTGAGTACACAGTCCTGATATCAGAAATCTTTGCACCCGGAAGTCCCATCAGACTGTGGTCGATGCGTATAATCTGCTCCCCAACTATATAATTGTCGTATTCAACAAGCAGATCATAGTTTTCCGATACAATACCGGCTGAAGAATTCTCTATCGGAAGCACTGCATAATCGGCCTTTCCGCATTTGATATCCTCCATGGCATCCTTCCAGGAATCCACGTTGTAGCCATTACAGTTCTCGCCAAAGTATGTCTTCATGGCAAGCTGTGAGTATGCACCCTCAACTCCCTGAAACACAATCCTTGCATTGGAAAAATCCAGGCTGTCTACCTCAGTAAAGTTTTCCTTCTCCACTATGCCATGCTCAGTCATAAGCTGATACTGCTTCTTTCTACTGGTCGACATAATCTGTTCTAAAAAGCTCAACTATACCGTGCTTCAAAAACTCATCATCTGCAAGAGACGATAATTTCTCAAGCTTTTCATCCTCTCTCGTCTTGTCAAAGACCTTTTTGCCGGTGGTTATCTTATACTCGGCAACGTGCTTTGAGATATCCATTCTTTCCTTATATAATCTGACTATTTCACTGTCTATCTCATCGATAGACTCTCTCAATTTCATTAAATCTTCCATTATTGTACTCCTAAAAAAGATATAATAAAATATTATTACAAAATTTATAGAAAGGCAAGTAATCCTTGAAAGATTTATCATATATAGATATCATTTAGTTAATATCTAAGCATAAATCTCATATACCCTCGGGAGAATTACATGAAAAAAGAACACGCATGATTAATCAACTCATGCGTGTTTTTATTAATTCATATAAAATTCAAATCTTGATCTGTATATATCACTGCACTTTCCGGTATTCTGGTCTATCGCAATAACAGAAAGCACATTATTTCCTTCAGGAACAGGTATTGGAGCTGTATACTCTGTTGATGCAGCACTCGGATCTGACGAATCCCAGGTATAGTATACCTTGCAATTTTCAGGTACTGTGATTGTAATGTCTGTCTGTGCACCAAATGTACCTCCGTCAGGGTCTATCTCCGGTGCATCCGGCGCCTCAAACTCGATTTCATACTTGGCAGATGCCACCTCGCTTTTGATTCCTCTGTCATCAACTGCAACAGCTGTTATCTCATATGTACCTTCCTTATCCAGGGTGATCGGGCTATAATATCTTTCTCCTCTGGTCAAAGGATCATCCGAATCATATGAATAGTATATTTTGGTATCGCTGTCTGCATCTATAGAAAGCTCAATAGTCTCTCCATACTTGCCACTGCTCTTGCTAAACTGCGGTTTAGATACAGTATAATCCGCAAAAAGCTTTAAAACAGATGCATCCTTAGCACTCTCACGCAGCGCAACAATTGCATCATAATCCTTTTTTGATTCATAAATCGAGATAAGCTTCTTATAAGCCTCTTTGCTCTTTGGATCAATATTGATAATTTCCTGATACAGCACAAGAGCGGCATCATAATCCTTCTTCGACATATATATATCAGCCAAAGCAAATCTGACATCTGTATTATCCGAATCAATCGACAAAGCCTTCTCATAATAAGAAACCGCGGAATTTATATTCCCCGCCGAATAAGCTGCCTTTGCCTGCTTCACCTGATAATCAAATGAATTGTCATGTGATCTGCTTACATTACGTGTAATAGCTGCAATAAGTATTACAATTGCTACAACGCACACTACAGCTGAGATAATAATTATCTTCTTCTGCTGCGCTCTCTTTGCCCTCTGTCCGTCAGACTGCGGCTTCTCATCACACGGTTGTTTCGTCTGAGACTGCTGCTTGCCTGTCTGAGCCTGTTTATTTTCATACTGTGACATTCTGTCCGGTTTTTGTCCGTTCCGCTGACCGGCACTATGAAGCTGTTCCCTCACCGGCTCATCAAACCTGATTGTCCTATCAGACACAGGCTTTACAGTCTTTTGTCCATCAGTTCGCCTGTCATCATTTCCAACCAGATTATCAAGATAATCATCAAATTCGTTGTAATCAGGCACTATCTGAACCGGATGCCCACAGACATCACAGTACAGACTGCCCGCCTTCAATTCATTACCACAATTGGCACATCTCATACATCTAATCCTCTTACTTATTGTCTAATTATCTCTTCATAGCCTCAACACAATTGCTCATGAGCATCGCAATTGTCATAGGACCTACACCGCCCGGTACAGGTGTGATATGTGACGCTTTAGACACAACAGAATCAAAATCCACATCACCACACAGCTTATTTTCAGCATTTCTGTGGATTCCAACATCAATGACAACCGCACCATCCTTCACATATGAAGCATCTATAAACTTAGGCTTTCCTATTGCCACTATAAGTATATCAGCATTTTTACATACATCTTTTAAATCCTTTGTATGTGAATGACATACCGTAACAGTTGCATTCTCCCTAAGCATGAGAAGTGACATAGGCTTGCCGACTATATTGCTTCTGCCAACCACAACACAGCTTTTACCATCAATATCTATATTGCTTCTCTTTAAAAGCTGAATGATACCGGCCGGAGTACACGGCAAAAAACCAGGCTTTCCTATAACCATCGCTCCAACACTCTGTGGACTGAAGCCATCAACATCCTTCTTCGGGTCAATAGCATCAATAACCTTGTCCTCATCGATATGCTTTGGCAGCGGAAGCTGACAGAGAATACCATTTACGGAAGCATCAGCATTGAGATTTTCGATAAGTTTTAATATCTCATCCTCCGTAGTCTCCTCTGCAAGTTCATACGAAAGCGATTTGATTCCGACATACTCACACGCCTTTTTCTTGTTGCGCACATACACTGATGATGCCGGGTCATTTCCGACCTGAATCACCGCAAGGCAGCCATCGATGCCTTTTTTCTTAAGCTCTGCCACTTCTTCCTTAAGCTCATCCTTAATCTGTGTTGAAATTAATTTTCCGTCTATTAGATTAGCCATATTTCCTCCTAGAATAATCCTGTGATCACACCATTGTCATCCACATCAATGCCGTATGCAGCCGGCTTCTTTGAAAGTCCCGGCATAGTCATGATAGAACCGTTTACTGCTACAACAAAGCCTGCACCTGCTGACGCATAAACCTCACGTACGTTGATTTTAAAACCACTTGGTCTGCCAAGCTTCTTTGCATCATCAGAAAGCGAATACTGTGTCTTTGCCATACATACCGGAAAATCTCCCATTCCAAGGTCTGTAATTCTCTTAAGTTCTCTCTCTGCTGCCGGAGAATATGTAACACCATCTGCTCCATATATTTCTTTTGCAACAGTTTCAATCTTTTCCTTAAGTGACAGGCTATCATCATAGAGCACTTTGAAATTGCTTTCCTTGTGCTCGATTGTTTCAAGTACCTTGTTGGCAAGGTCAATTCCGCCTTCGCCACCCTTCTCCCATACCTCTGAGAGTGCAAATTCACAGCCTCTTTCCTTACAGAACTGCTCTACAAAATCAGTCTCAGCCTTGGTGTCTGTGACAAATGAATTTAATGTGACAACTACAGGCACACCAAACTTGTGAAGATTCTCAATATGCTTCTCAAGATTTACGATTCCAGCCTTAAGTGCATCAAGATTCTCTGATGAAAGCTCATCCTTCGGCACGCCGCCATTATATTTTAATGCTCTGATTGTTGCAACAAGTACAACTGCATCCGGCTTAAGCCCTGCCATACGACACTTGATATCAAAGAACTTCTCTGCGCCAAGGTCTGCGCCAAAGCCTGCCTCAGTGATAACATAGTCTGCAAGCTTTAATGCTGTCTTTGTGGCACGGACACTGTTACAGCCATGTGCTATATTGGCAAAAGGTCCACCGTGAACTATTGCCGGTGTATGCTCAAGTGTCTGGATAAGGTTCGGCTTTAAGGCATCCTTTAAGAGAGCAGCCATAGAGCCTGTAGCCTGAAGATCATCGGCTGTGACAGGCTTTCCGTCAAAGGTGTATGCCACGATAATTCTGCCAAGTCGCTTCTTTAAATCTGCCATATCATCGGCCAGGCAGAGTATTGCCATAATCTCAGATGCTACAGTGATGACAAAATGATCTTCTCTGACCATTCCGTCCATCTTGCTTCCAAGACCAACAACGATATTTCTAAGGACACGGTCATTCATATCCATACATCTCTTCCATACAATCTGGCGCGGGTCGATGCCAAGCTCGTTTCCCTGCTGGATATGGTTGTCAAGAAGTGCTGCAAGCAGATTGTTCGCAGATGTAATTGCATGAAAATCTCCTGTAAAATGAAGATTTAAATCCTCCATTGGGACAACCTGTGCATATCCGCCACCGGCTGCTCCTCCCTTGATACCAAAGCAAGGTCCAAGTGACGGCTCACGAAGTGCGATAAGTGCTTTCTTCCCAAGGCGTCCAAATGCCTCTCCAAGACCGACGCTTGTGGTTGTCTTTCCCTCCCCTGCAGGAGTCGGGTTAATAGCTGTAACGAGTATGAGCTTTCCGTCAGGATTTTTCTTTGTGCGATTGATGAGCTCATCAGAAATCTTTGCCTTATACTTTCCATAAAGCTCTAAGTCATCCTCTTTAATCCCTATAGATGCTGCTACATCCTTGATTGGAAGCATTGTAGCTTCCTGTGCGATCTGAATATCTGTTTTCATTTTTCTTTGCTCCTTTGTGTTAATTATTCTCTAATATAGTATCTAATTCCTCTTTAGTCACCAGAACCTTGCGGGGCTTTGTTCCCTCCTCAGGTCCAACTACACCGGCCTCTTCGAGCTGATCCATGATGCGGGCCGCCCTGTTGAAGCCAATTTTAAGGTATCTTTGAAGCATTCCGATTGAAGCCCGTTCCTTATCTGTGATAATTGACGCTGCCTCCGCAAAGTAAGAGTCCCTGCCATCATCCGTGTTTTCCACATCTGAAATGGTAACGGTTGTATTTGTCGTATCATTCGACAGGCTCTCCATCTTTTGTGCCACATCATTACTGTACTGTGCATTCTCATTATTTTCAATAATAAATTTCACAATATCGGAAACTTCTTTATCTGAAACGAATGCGCCCTGTACTCGAAGGGGCTTCGGAACACCCTGTGGGTCAAATAACATATCTCCCTTTCCAAGGAGCTTTTCCGCACCATTCATATCAAGTATGGTACGACTGTCAACACCGCTTGTAACCGCAAATGCGATACGGCTTGGCATATTCGCCTTGATGAGACCTGTAATAACATTAACAGAAGGCCTCTGTGTAGCTATGATCAGATGTATACCGGCTGCTCTCGCAAGCTGTGCCAGCCTGCATATTGCCTCCTCTACATCCTTTGATGCAACCATCATAAGATCTGCAAGCTCGTCAACTATAATGACAATCTGTGGCATCTTTGGCGGTTTTTCTGTATCCTTGCCATCCATTGCATCAATCATGGCATTGTAACCATTTATTTCCCTGACACCGCTGTTTGCAAACTTCTCGTATCGGTCTGTCATCTCTGAAACCGCCCAGTTTAATGCTCCTGCAGCTTTTTTAGGATCTGTAACAACCGGAATCATCAGATGAGGTATGCCATTGTATACACTAAGCTCAACCACCTTCGGGTCAATCATAATCAGCTTTACCTCATCCGGCTTTGCCTTGTATAGTATACTCATGATAATTGTATTGATACAAACCGACTTACCTGAGCCGGTAGCACCTGCAATTAAAAGATGTGGCATTTTTGCGATATCCGTAACCTTAACCTTGCCTGCAATATCTTTTCCCACTGCAAATGTAATCTTTGATTTGGCATTTTTAAATTCTTCAGACTCCACAAGCTCCCTGAAGGAAACAGCAACACTCTGGCTGTTTGGCACTTCGATGCCCACAGCGGCTTTTCCCGGAATAGGAGCCTCGATTCGTATATCCGCGGCTGCCAGATTAAGCTTTATATCATCTGCCAGATTCACAATCTTTGATACCTTCACTCCAAGCTCCGGTGTGATTTCAAACCTTGTAACAGCAGGACCGCAGCTTATATTATTCACCTTCGCATTCACCCCAAATACATTAAGAGTCTGTTCAAGCTTTGCCGCCGTCTCACGCAGATGAGCCTGCGAATCACCGGTTTTACCCCTGTCAGGAGCCTTAAGCAGATCAACAGCCGGAAATACATACGGCTTCTGCTGGATTGCATTTTCTGCGTCATTTATCGCTATCTGCTCACTGACTTTTTCAATCTCTTTGGCGAGCTCATCCTTGTCTGATTTGACCTTTTTCTTACTTGGCTCTGCTGCAGGTGGTTTTGTCATTACCGCATCTGCAGCCGGAGCTGATAATTTTGATTGCAGCTCATTATCTTTTTGTATGTCAAAATCATCAGATATATCAGGCTCCACGCAGCCCGATATAGGTATCTGCGACACATGGCTTGCAGCTGTGCCACCCAAAACCGAAACAGGCTCCGATGCCACACCAAAGTCCGGTGTTTGCACTATTTCCCCTGCATCACCTGATGTAAGGCTTGTCATCTTTTTCTCCTTTATTGCAGGTGAACTCGGATAATTCTCTATAGTTATCTCACCCAGCTCATCTGTAGCTGCTGCACCTTGTCCAAATATCCCCACATGCGCTGTATCACTACCTGTCATGCCTGAATCTAGCGCGTTTTCACTGCCATCAATTTTTGTATCAAGTGACACGCCTGTTATCTTATTGTCCATCCTTCGACCGGCACGCTTACTCCCTCTGCCACCTTTTGCCGCCTGCTTTATGTCGCTGTCTGTATTATCTGAAGCTAAACCCTCTCTTGTCTGACGCTCTCTTGACTTATACTGCCGATACTCCTGATATCTCTCATTATTCTCACGCGCTGACTCGTATACCTTTCGGCCGCCGTTTCTCATACCCTTCATGAATGATTTACCGGTAATGAGCACAAGACAGATAATCATCACAACTATTGTCACCACGTATGCACCTATAATTCCTACCGCCGGAACTAAAATGCAGCCTATAAGAGCACCTATAAAGCCACCACCTGAATGCCTTTCAACACTGTCAATGTATGACTGCACCGGCGAAACCGCGAATTCGCCATACACTGCCAGGTACATAAACACACATATAAACCATATGAGAACTAGGGTCATAACAAGCTTCATGATAGCATATGAATTGCCCTTATTGGACACGGCAAAAAAGCTGCCCACCAGAAGCACAAGCGGAAAAATATATGCCACCATTCCAAATAAACCAAAAAGGAAACCGCTTACTGCGTTTCCCAAATTACCGCCTATTCCAAAATTGCTTATAAATAAAAGGATTGAAACAGCTACTACTATCCAGAGAAATATTTCCTTTTTAAAGGCCTGCTGCTTCTCTATCTGAGCCATTCTCTCCTTTTTCGTCTGTCTTTTTGCTGAGGATTTCTTCCTCGTTGCCATGTAACTAACCTCCGTATTTTGATTTACAGAGTATATAATAACATATTTCTTCTGTTCTGTGTAAATTTTCTAAAGTAATTTTTCGATTTTGTGATTAAAGGGTCAAAAGGTATCATCGATGCATGCTTGCATGCAATTCGATGTATACCTTAGTGCCCCGCACTACACCGAGAAAGTAGCAATTTGCTGCGGGGACGACAAGTTAAATTACTCACTATATTCGTTTACAGAATCAAATCACTTGCTGATTTGATTCGTATGAAGCTGTGAATATGCCGACGAATATGCCTATCGCTACAGGCGATTTTAAATAGGCATATTCGGTTGCAGTTCGCATATGCGAACTGTAGCATTAGCGGATTTCGAGGCGGAGTCAGATTACTGGAATGCGTAGCATGTAGTAATCTGATTAATCATAAATGAGGTGCAAAATACCCCGCCATGAATGGCGGGGTAAAATGTTATACAAAAACCATAATTTCACCAAAATATTTTATTCACCAATAAGGTAATTGTATAATCCCTCATATTTGAACTTGGAAGCATTCCAAGAGAAATCATTGGCCATGCCCCTGTCCACAATCTGGTTCCACTCACGCTTCTTATCGAAGAAGATGTGCTTAGAATAATTGATGACTGCAAGCATCTCATCGGCATTGTAGTTTGAGAACGAGAAACCATCTCCTGAATTTTCATACTCATTGTAAGGCTTAACCGTATCCTTGAGACCTCCTGTCTCACGAACAATCGGAACGGTACCGTAGCGGAATGAGATAAGCTGTGTCAGACCGCAAGGCTCAAACCTGGACGGCATCAGAAATGCATCAGCAGCCGCATATAGTTTGTGTGCCAGATCATCAGAGTAACATATATTTGCCGAAACTCTGTCAGGGTATTTCCATGCATAGTGTCTGAACATATTCTCGTACTGAGGATCTCCTGTACCGATAACAACAAGCTGTGTGAAATCGTCCACGATACCTTCAATCACATTATTGATAAGGTCAAGACCTTTTTGGTCTGTAAGTCTTGAAATAAGACCTATCATGTACTTCTTTTTATCAACCGCAAGCCCAAGCTCCTGCTGAAGCTTTGTCTTGTTGTTAAACTTCTTCTTTCTGAAATCGGAAGCATTGTAATTGCAATAGATTCTGCCATCAGTCTGCGGGTCATAGGCATTGTAATCAATACCGTTTACGATACCCTGCATGTCAAAATGTCTGGCACTTAAGAGTCCGTTCAATCCCTCACCATAGTACTCTGTCTGAATCTCGTTTGCATATGTATCACTGACAGTGGTGATGTAGTCAGCATATACAAGACCACCCTTCAGCATATTTGCATCCTTCTTGAACTCAAGCTTATCAGGTGTGAACAGATTGTCTGTAAGACCTGAAACACCCTGTACCCACTCCTTGTCCCAGATACCCTGGAACTTAAGATTGTGGATAGTGATGATAGTCTTGATACCCCAGAAGAATGGATTTGCGGCAAACTCATTCTTTAAGTATACAGGCAGAAAGCCTGTCTGCCAGTCATGACAGTGTATAATATCCGGCTTAAAATCAATAAGTGGGAGCATTGAGAGTACAGCCTTATCAAAGAATGTATACTTCTCAATCTCAAATTTAGTGTCAGAAGTATATGGAGAAAATCCTGTAAAAAACTCCTGATTGTCAATAAAGTAATATGTAATGCCGTCCTGCTCATATTTGAGTACTCCGACATACTTGTCCTGCACGTATGGACCTGAGCTCATGTAAAAATGGGTAACATACTCAAAATTATTACGATACTGCTCCGGTATACAGCTATAATCAGGTATTACAACCCTTACATCCCAATAGTTCTTGTCAAACTCTTTAGGAAGTGCACCGCACACATCTGCAAGACCTCCTGTTTTTATAAATGGTACACACTCTGAAGCTACAAATAGAATCTTCTTCATATTCTCCTCCCGCTAAAACCCGTGATATATAATATTTAGTTTACTCTTCCCAATTGTGGTATACTTCCTGGACGTCGTCATCATCGTCAAGAAGGTCTAATATACGGCCGATATTCGTGATATCAGCTTCATCTGTCAGTGTAACATATGTCTGTGGAATCATTGTGACCTCTGCTGAAGCCATTGTGATGCCTGCCTCCTCAAGAGCAGCCCTGACTGCATCAAAATCAGCAGGTGCAGTTGTAATCTCGTAGCTGTCCTCCTCATCGGCGAAATCCTCAGCGCCTGCATCGAGTGCCTGCATCATAAGGTCATCTGCATCCATATCGCACTCTTCCTTGTCGATGATGATCTGACCCTTCTCGTCAAACATGTATGATACACATCCCTGTGTACCGATGCTTCCCTGGCCCTTTGTAAAGGCATTGCGGACATTGGCCGCTGTACGATTCTTATTGTCTGTAAGACACTTTACGATAATAGCTGTGCCTGATGGTCCATAGCCCTCATATGTAGCTGTCTCATAGTTTACACTGTTGCCGTCTCCTGCCGCCTTCTTGATACCTCTTTCGATTGTATCGTTTGGCATATTGTTGGCCTTTGCCTTAGCAACTACCTGTGCGAGCTTGAAGTTATTGGCAGGATCCGGTCCTCCCTCTTTAACTGCAACTGCGAGCTCTCTACCGATCATTGTAAAGATTTTGCCCTTTGCAGCATCATTTTTTTCTTTCTTATGCTTGATATTCGCAAATTTAGAATGTCCTGACATAATTTGTATCCTCTTTTCTACTTTTAAAATAATCCATACCTTATAATATCATTTTTCTCTTCCGGTGCAAGTTTCTTAATCATTACCTGCTTAATCACCTTATCCTCGACGCTCATAACAGAAAATCTGTAGCCATATGCGCTAATCACAGTCTTATCCCCTCCTCCGGAATCTTATCCGAAAGCGATATGATAAAACCGTTAAGCGTCTCGTAGGCATCATCATCAACAGGCAGTGACAGTGCCTCCTTCACATCGGAAAACTCAGTCATGCCGTCCATTATAAATGTCTCGTCATCATTCTTTCTGATATAGTTTTCTTCCTCATCGTGCTCATCCTCGATATTTCCGACAAGCTCCTCGAGTATATCCTCCATCGCGATAAGTCCCGATATCTGTCCGTACTCATCCACAACCATCGCAAGATGACTCTTTTTAGACTGCATCTTTTTAAACAGATCATTGATGTTTACCGTCTCGGGTATGAAGTCCACCGGCCGGATAAGCCCGTCTATGTCCTTGATACTGCTGCGGTAAACCTCATTTTTTTACAAAAAATGTAAAAGCATCCTTGATATGTAAGACTCCGATGATACTGTCAACATCATTCTCATAGACCGGAAAGCGAGATTTGCCGGTATCTATGATAAATTCGATTGCATCAATAAAGGACATACTGCCGTCGAGGCTTACGATATTTTTGCGGTGAGTCATGATATCTTTTACTTCCTTATCATCAAACTCAAACACATTGTGTATCAGCTCTGCCTCAGATGCAAGGATTGTTCCCTGCTCATGCCCCTCCCTGACCATGGAAATAATCTCTTCCTCTGTGACATCATCATTTCCAAGTATTCCATCGAGAGTCTTTTTGTTGTTTTTCATTCCATAAAGCAATACTCCAATACACAAAAGAAGTATCACTACAAGTATCGATAAAATTATAATTGCATATAACATAATGTTTTATTATCCTATGTAATAAGTTCTAAGCTGATTTCAAGCGCCCTGTCTATTTTAAGCAATGTGTCCTCATCAAGATGGCACACCTTATCCTTAAGCCTTTTTTTGTCGATTGTGCGAAGCTGTTCTAAAAGCACAACCGAATCCTTTGCAAGCGCATACTCCTTGCAGGCAAGCTCCACATGGGTAGGCAGCTTTGCTTTATGCATCTGCGAGGTTATTGCTGCGCAGATTACCGTCGGGCTGTGTCTGTTTCCGACATCATTTTGTATTATAAGGACAGGTCTTATCCCGCCCTGCTCTGAGCCTACAACAAGGCCTTAAATCAGCGTAATAAATATCTCCTCTTTGAATAATCATACACGAATACACTCCATATTATGGTATACAAAAAGTATCTCCAGATTTTTCGAGTGTATTCTTAAAAGTTACACTTTTTTAGTTTTTGTGGTAAATTCTTGGAACACGTGGTGTGATAAGACATGCAAACTCATAGTTGAATCTGCCTGACAGCTCACCTAACTGCTCCATAGTGATTGTCTCATTCCCTTCTTTACCGAGCAGAGTAACTGCATCGCCTATTTTCACGTCAGGTATGTCTGTCACATCAACCATAAACTGATCCATGCAGACTCTGCCGCATATAGGTGCTTTTTTTTCCTTTTATGAGAACCCATCCCTTGTTTGAAAGTCCTCTTGAATATCCATCACCATATCCCACCGGGACAGTTGCTATCCTCATAGGATGCTCTACCGTAAATGTGCCGCCGTAGCTTATATGCCTGCCCGGCTCAAGCTCCTTTACATAAGCAACTCTGCTGTGCAGCGACATAACAGGCTTTAGGGAGATTTTACTCTTGTCTACCTCCTCTGACGGCCACAGACCATAGAGTGTGATGCCTGCTCTTACCATATCCATATTGCACTCCGGAATTTCTACTATTCCCGCACTGTTTGAGCAGTGCTTAATCGGGATTTCGACTCCTCTTGCCTCAACAAGAGCTATCATCCTCTTAAAAAGATCAAACTGCTCAAAGGCAGGCTCCTTTGACAGCTCATCTGCCCTTGCAAAGTGAGTGAATATTCCCTCTATCATAATATTCGGCAGCTTAGCAATCTGTGCAATAATATCTGCACTTTCCTCTGTCACCTGAAAGCCTATACGGCACATGCCGGTATCTATCTTGATATGTATCTTACAGGTCTTATTCTTAGCAGCTGCGATTTTTGAAAGTTCCTTAGCGGTCTCGTAGGTACATACCGCCGGTCGCACATCATTGTCCACTATCTCCTCAAACTGCTCCGGGAAGCTGAGTCCTAAAATAAGTATCGGCTTTTTTCTGCCTGCTGCGATAAGCTGCATTGCCTCGTTGCTTGTAGCAACGGCATAGCCCCACAGATACGGAAGTGGCTCCAGTACCTCTGAAACAGCCTCAGCACCATGACCATAGCCATCAGCCTTTACAACTGCTGCCATCATTGTCCCCGGCTTTAGCTTATTATGCATCGACTCCATATTATATAAAATTGCATCCAGATCTATATCTGCTCTGATTCTGTTAATTGCCATTTTTTTCCACCTTAATCCAAATTTTATCTAATCCATCAATAATATCACTTGCTATCATACCATAAGAGCCGGTATTGTCAAATACCATATCACCGGCAAGTCCATGAATAAATGCACCGTATGCCGCGGCCTTTTTCGTGTCATGCAACTGTACCAGAAGACCTCCCACGATACCGCTTAGCACATCTCCGCTTCCGGCTGTTGCCATACCGCAGTTGCCGGACAGATTGATAAACTTTTCGCCATCAGCCGCTGCGATAATCGTACGAAAATCCTTAAGCACACAAGTCACATTGTACAAGCTTGCAAACTCTCCTGCCACATCGATGATATCCTCCTGTATATTAGCAATGCTCTTTTTCATAAGTCTGGACATCTCGCCCAGGTGCGGAGTCACGATGACAGGCATTTTATGCTCTTTAAGTAAAGTCATGTTGTCTGATATGATATTAAGCGCATCCGCATCAATCACAAGAGGTATCTCTGCTGTTTTTAGTACTGTTTCAACTAACATTTTGGCATTATCAGACTTTGAAAGACCTGGACCTATCACCACTGCATCTGCCCAATCAAGCTCTGTCTCAAGTGCTTTAGCTGACGCGATATCAGTACAAAGCAGTGCTTCCGGCAAAGCACATTGTATTATTGAGCGGTTGCACTCCGGCGTTATAATTTTCACAAGCCCTGCTCCGCTTTTGTATGCAGCCTTTGCCGAAAGCACCGCCGCACCGGCCATATTGCGACTTCCTGCTATAACTAACAGTTTTCCGAAAGTTCCCTTGTTGGAGTGTGCCGGTCTGTTATCAAGCTTCTTTAAATCAGACTCATCAAGAGCCCTTACTGATGGCAGATTACCACAAAAGCTGTGGTCATCTATGCCTATAGGCACCACCTTAACCAGACCGCAATAATCACAGCCCGGCCACAGGAGAAGGCCTGTCTTCTTATAAGAAAAAGTATATGTGAAATCTGCTTTAAAAGTGCATCCCATCACATGTCCTTTATCAGAATCCACTCCCGACGGCACGTCGACCGCCACCCTGTAAGCATTTGCCTTGTTAACGGCTGAAATCACATCTGCTAAAGAGCCTTCTATGGCTCGCTTAAGCCCTGTGCCAAACAGTGCATCTATTATTACGTCACTTTTACACACACACTCAATATCAGAGACCACCTTAAAGCCATACCTTGCGTATATATTTTTCTGCAGCTCAAAGAGCTCGCTTCCTGCCTCATCTGTGCCAAAAGCATAGTACACCATGCATCTGTATCCGGCCTGATTTAAAAGTCTTGCTATCGCGATACCGTCTCCTGCATTATTGCCCCTGCCGCATATCACGGCAAACTCCTTTGATTTATCAAAACATGCAACAAGCTCCCGGACAACACCGGCCGCAGCCTGCTCCATCAGCACCACCGAAGGAACCAAAAAGACCTGTGATGTTGTATCGTCCAGAAGCTTCATTTCATTACCTGTAACAATATATTCCAATATCAATTCCCCTTATTCTCATTGTTTGCATTATCAGCATTTGCATTATTGGCATTGAAAACCATAGGATCGTCATATTCAATATCAAAAAGATCTAAAACCAGTAAAGGAACCTTTTTTATCATTCATAAGACTCACCCTCTATTTATTTTTGGATTTTTTAACAATATTATAGCTGAGCTGCATAAGGCTGTCAGACAGATGAACACTCTCCACAACCACATCTTTATTTGGAATTTCAAGATCCACATGTGCAAAATTCCATATAGCCCTTATTCCTAAATCCACAAGCTTTGACGCAATAGAGTCAGCCTTTGACTTTGGCATGGTGAGCGCCGCAATATCCACCCTGTGTGTTCTGCAATACTCATCCAGTTCACTTAGCATAAGGATTGGAATACCTCGCACACTCTTTCCTGAAAGCTCAGGATTTATGTCAAAAAGCGCTGTTATGACAAAGCCAAGCTTTTCAAACTTTACATAATTGGCGAGTGCCTGGCCAAGATTTCCTGCACCGATGATAATTATTCTATGCTCTGTGTTAAGCCCCATTATCTTTCCGATTTCCTCGTAAAGAAACTGAACATTGTATCCGTATCCCTGCTGTCCAAAGCCACCGAAATTATTGAGATCCTGTCTGATTTGTGAAGCTGTCACTTTCATTCTGTGACTCAGATCATTTGATGAAATACGCTCCACTCCCTCATCCAAAAGCTCTCCGAGATATCTATAGTATCGTGGCAGCCTTCTGATAACCGCCTGTGATATTTCTTTACTCAAGTCTTATTCCTCCAATCATCAGGATATCATTTCTCTTTTAAAGACAAAAACCCAAGATTAATTATAATTTTTTGAAGGTCATCTGTCAATGTGTTAAGAATTTAACATTCAAAAAATTCATAATTATCCCCGGGTTATATCTTATTCTAAGGCTAAAAACCAAATTTTAGATTAAATTGTCTTCTCAAGTTCCTCTCTGATTGCCTTGATGAAGCCTTCGCTGTTTAAAACAGTAGGATTTTCAATTGTTGTGATGAGTGCGAGATCCTTTGTCATCTTTCCGCTCTCAATAGTCTTTATGCAAGCTGCCTCAAGCTTGTCTGCAAACTCAGAAAGTGCCGGAATCTTGTCAAGCTCTCCTCTTTTTCTGAGTGCTCCTGTCCATGCAAAAATAGTAGCTACAGAGTTTGTTGAGGTCTCCTCACCCTTTAAGTGCTTGTAATAGTGTCTCTGAACTGTTCCATGTGCTGCCTCATACTCATAGTATCCGTGAGGGGATACAAGCACTGATGTCATCATGGCAAGTGAGCCGAATGCAGATGAGATCATATCACTCATTACATCTCCGTCGTAGTTCTTGCATGCCCAGATAAATCCACCCTCAGATTTCATTACTCTGGCAACTGCATCGTCAATAAGTGTGTAGAAATATGTAATTCCAGCCTTCTCAAAAGCATCCTTATACTGTGCATCAAAGATTTCCTGGAAGATATCCTTGAATGTGTGGTCATATTTCTTTGAGATGGTATCCTTTGTAGCAAACCATAAATCCTGCTTTGTATCAAGTGCATACTTAAAGCAGCTATGTGCAAAGCTCTCAATTGAATCATCCAGGTTATGCTGTCCCTGAATAACTCCTGCGCCCTTAAACTCATGGATTAGCTCTCTTGTCTCGGTTCCATCTTCTGCTGTAAATACAAGCTCTGCCTTTCCGGGACCGGCGACCTTCATCTCTGTTGCCTTGTACACATCACCATATGCATGACGAGCGATTGTGATTGGTTTAACCCATGTCTTTACGTTTGGCTCTATGCCCTTTACAACGATTGGTGCTCTGAACACTGTTCCGTCAAGCATGGCTCTTATTGTGCCGTTAGGGCTCTTCCACATCTCCTTTAAATTGTACTCTGTCATTCTGGCTGCGTTTGGTGTGATTGTCGCACATTTTACTGCGACACCGTATTTCATGGTTGCCTTTGCTGATTCAACGGTCACCTGATCATCTGTACGATTTCGCTCCTCTAAGCCCAGATCATAATACTCTGTCTTTAAATCGATAAAAGGTATTAAAAGCTCATCCTTTATCATCTGCCAGAGGATTCTGGTCATCTCGTCTCCGTCCATCTCTACAAGGGGTGTTGTCATCGTAATCTTGCTCATTCTTAAATCTCCTTTACTTAATAAGGTTTTCCCAACCAAGGTGTTCCATATTTTCCTTTGAATTGTTTATATGCTCTCTGGCGCATTTTTCTGCCAGCAGTGCGTCATGATTCTTAATTGCCTCGCATATCTGTTTATGCTCGTGAGTGGAGTTTTTGGCTCTTTTTGTCTCGCCGAGTGTCACCTTTCTCACTCTGCCAACATACTCATGATAGTCTTTTAATACCCTCATAAGCTCCTTGCTTCCGCCGGCCTCATACAGCAGCTCATGAAACCTATTGTCCAGCTCAAGAAGCTTCTTTGCATTGCCCTTTTTCTCGTGAAACTCCGTGAGATAAATATTCTCCTCCATGGTCGCCATGAGCTCATCCGATATCCTCGTTGCAGCCCATCTGGCACAAAGTCCCTCAAGCAGAGCTCTTATCTCGTATATATCCCTTATATCGTCCGTGGAAACACCCTCAACGAACGCTCCTTTATTGGGGATAATAGACACAAGACCCTCAAGCTCAAGCTGACGCAGTGCTTCCCTCACAGGAGTCCTGCTCACCCCTAGCTCATCACCGATATTCTTTTCCTTAAGCTCATCGCCCTTTGCAAATGTTCCTGCAAGTATACCATCCCTGATATGATTGTATACTCTGGCACTCAGGCTGTAATTATCATGTGACATGTACTAATCCACCTCACTATAATACTATATTAAGCTTTTTACAGCAATCAGTAATTTGAACTACAAGCTCATTATCTGTGATGGTAGTCACACGGCCCTCATCGTACTGCTCATCTACCCATTTCTTTATCATGTTCACAAGCTTTGAGTTCTTATCTACTTTTCTGTCATCCGGCAGGCGGTAGTAAGTGTTTATCCACAGCGCTATTCCTGCAAGTCCTGATGTATTGGACACAGCTACAAGAGGTGGTCTGTTTAAGAATTTACCTGTATCGAATATGTTGTAAATCTCCTCATTTTTGAGAAGTCCGTCAGCATGGATTCCGGCTCTCGTCACATTGAAATTCTTTCCGACAAAAGGTGTACGGCTCGGCTGCACATATCCAAGCTCCTTCTCAAAGTACTCTGACAACTCAGTGATAACAGTCGTATCCATACCATCAAGTGTGCCCTTAAGCTGTGCATACTCAAATACCATAGCCTCAAGTGGTGTGTTTCCGGTTCTCTCTCCGATACCAAACAGTGAACAGTTGACACCACTTGCTCCGTAGAGCCATGCCGTAGTCGAATTGTTTACTGCCTTGTAAAAGTCATTGTGTCCATGCCACTCAATCTGTGATGAAGGCACACCTGCATGTGTGTTAAGTCCGTATATGATACCCGGAACGCTTCGAGGTATAACTGCTCCCGGGAAGTTTACTCCATATCCCATTGTATCACAGGCACGCACCTTAATCGGAATCTTGTACTCCTCCTGCAGCTTCATAAGCTCAACACAGAATGGAATAACAAAACCATATATATCAGAACGTGTGATATCCTCCAGATGGCACCTAGGGCTTATTCCTGTCTCAAGACACTCCCTGATGACTGACAGATACATATTCATTACCTCGCGTCTGGTCATCTTCATCTTGTAGAAAATATGATAATCCGAACAGCTTACAAGTATACCGGTTTCCTTGAGTCCTATATCCTTTACAAGCTCAAAGTCCTTTTTGCTGGCGCGAATCCACGATGTAACCTCCGGGAACTTATATCCTCTCTCGAGACACTTGTAAACAGCGTCCCTGTCCTTTTTGCTGTAGAGGAAAAACTCGCTCTGTCTGATTATTCCCTTAGGGCCACCAAGCTTATGTAAATAATCATAAATGGTAACAATCTGCTCCGTCGTGTACGGTGCTCTCGACTGCTGGCCATCTCTGAATGTAGTATCTGTAATCCAGATGTCCTCAGGCATATTGTGAGGCACTATTCTGTCATTGAATGCTATCTTAGGAACTTCTGAATAAGGAAAGAGATTTCTAAAAGTATTCGGCTCATCTACATCCACGAGCTGATAAAAATGCTCTTCAAGCTGCAGTAAATTTGTTTTTTCGTTCATCAAAACTTCTCTCATCTTCACATCTCCTGTGCTTAGTTTTATCTTTTGAATAATTGTATACAATTATACTTTTTGTGTCAATAAAAAAATTAAAATCTTAGTGTAACACTTTGTTATGTCTATCATAACCTAGAGTGTAAATAAATTTTATTGGAGGTCACTTATGAGTGATTTAGCAGCAACAAACTGTTCATGCAGCAATACAGATAACGGAGGCGGATGTTCTTCAATTTTATGGATTATCCTCTTACTGTGCTGCTGTTGTGGAAATGGTAACGGAGGCTCTTTCTTCGGAGGAAACGACTGTGGAAACGGCAATAACAGCTGTATCTGGGCTATCATCTTACTTTTCTGCTGTGGTGGCTTTGGCTGTGGAAGCAGCAATAACGGCTGCGGATGTGGCTGCGGCTGCTGATTTACATTTTTACTGCGGGTCTTTTCGGCCCGCAGCTTTTTACGATTTTTCGGTATTCTTTTTTTGCCTGCGCTGCTCTTTTTCTTTGAGCTTTTCAAGGACTTTACATTCGCCCTTCACCCTGTGCTTTTTGATGCATTCTTCATCTATCTCGTATACGTCGTGACCATCTATGATAAGCATATATCTTTTTTTAATAATATATGCTGTAAACATGCATAATGTGAATCAGGTGACATATTATATAGAAATATATTTTAAAGGATTTTTATGGACGAGAACAGCCTGTTTACACCATTCGATGAAATAACCCAGACAAGGGAGCTTCAGATGCTTAAAACCATAATTCCATATATGCCGCATGACTCACAAAAGCAAATGACTCTTATGGTTCACTACATATCACTTATGAATTCAATGAGAATGATAGATTGTGCACCTGCACTGTCTGTTGCGGAGACTGAAAGTATGTCAGACAGAAGACTTTCCATGCTCAATGCCTTAAAGAAATACTGCAGCAAAAGTGAACAGGATACGATAGACAATCTATTAAATATTTTTTCAGTTTTGGACAATAGGGAGATTTATGACAAAGCAGGAATTTTTAAATAATTTTGCACAAAAGGAAAAACCAAAGGACACAACAAGTGCCATGCCGTTTCTCATGGAAAGTATTAAGGAGGCAAAGCGTAACGGCATAGAATTTACCAAAGAAGAGGTCTATTCCATGTGCACTGAGCTAAGCAAAAACCTGCCTGAGAAAAACCGCAGGCAGGTTGAAAAGCTTTTAAAAATGTTATAGTTTAATTTTTAAATGAATCTGTATTTATGCGAAGTATCTTGTCTATCGGTGCAGGCGAGTTTCCCTTGCCATCCGTGCCCTCAAGGTACTTCTCCCCCGCAGATTCAAAAATGACATACAATCTTTTATCCACACTGTCAAGCTCCTCTGAGCCCGGCGGCATCTCTATTGTGATGTCGGGGCTGTTAGGCCTTGACGACAGAGCTATGAGTGATTTGTAGCACTTGATATACGATGACTCATTTCTGCCATATGAGGTGCTCAGATATACCTTTCCTGAGGCATCAAATGTAACGCCCTGCACTCTGGCAGGTATCGTATATGTGCTCAGGCTTGTGAGCCTGTCGTCCTTTTTGTCATAATAATATGCTACCATCTTTGACTTGAAAAGGATATTATGAGTGGCTATCCACAACCTGCCTCCATAGTATGTTATGCATGACGGCTTGTTTCCCACATCAAACACATCTACCACACCAGTCGCATCGATAACCTGCTTGGAATTCGCAGTGGCCATTAGAGAGATAAAATCATACGAGATGCGCTCCACAGTTGTATCGTAGGAATTGCACACCCATACATTTTCCCCATCAAAGGCAATTCCTCCCAGATGACTGTTTGCATCCATGCCAAGTGTCACAAGGTACTCTCCGTCCTCCCTGTCAAATACCATAAGCTCCCCAAGTGAGCCCTTGTCATCAGAATAGCTCGTGATAAGCACGTATTCGTCCGTGATACAAATTCCCTGAGGACACTGTGCCTCACTGAAAATATAATTATTGAGAAAATCATTCTCCTTCGTCTCCGGCATGCCCGGAATATCTATTTCATCTATAAAATCGTAATCGCAATCCTTAAGCGCCAGTGTATGCGCTTTTTTATTACTCCTGTAATTGTAATGCTCTACGCTGTATTCATTGTTAATCGTCCTGACCCATTTGGCATATACCACATATCCATTTGCTTTTTCGTAGGTCAGAACATCCGCCTTTTTTGAAAAATGCTCATCCAGATACCAGCCATCAAATTTATAACCGTATTTGTGTGGTTCTCTTAGTCCCATGAATTTCTGTTTTGGTGTGATGTATCCATAATTATTGATATTGTTTGCCGCACCGCCCAGATTATAGTAAATATATGAAACGCCATCACTTTCTGACATATTGTCAACCAGTGTATTTAGTGATGGCCCGGAAGCAAAAGAGGCAGCTTCTGCCTCTTTTATCTCCGATGCAAACACATGAGTATTGGTAAAAATCAATGTAAGTAATATAATTAATGCTATTCTACTCTTCAACTTCAACAAGCTTGCTTGCCCTTTCTTCTATCTGTTTTGCAGCCACATCATCCGGTGCCTGCTCATATCTGGCAAACTCATATGAGAATGTGCCGCTTCCGCTCGTCATTGAGCGAAGTGTGGCATTGTATCCATAAAGCTCCAGATAAGGAATATCCGCTACTATCTCCTGATATCCATTGTCTGTCGGGTTCATGCCCATCACTCTTGCACGTCTCTTGTTAAGCTCACCCATCACATCACCTGTATAGCCCTCAGGCACCACTACCTTAAGAGTTGCAATCGGCTCAAGAAGCACTGGCTTTGCCTCCATAATGCCCTTTTTAAAGGCCTGCTGTGTTGCCACCTTAAAGGCCATCTCAGATGAATCTACAGGATGATAAGAGCCGTCATACAGCACAGCCTTTATACCTGTCACGGGATAGGCTGCAAGAGGTCCCTTTTTCACGGACTCTGCAATACCCTTTTCAACAGCCGGGAAGAAGTTCTTTGGCACAGCTCCTCCTACAACCGTCTGCTCAAATACATATGGCGTATCCATATCACCTGACGGCTCAAAGGTCATCTTGACATGTCCGTACTGTCCGTGTCCGCCCGACTGCTTCTTGTACTTATACTCTACGTCAGATTTTTTCCTGATAGTCTCCTTAAAGGCTACCTTTGGACGCATAAGCTCTATCTCCACCTTGTACTTTTCAAGAAGCTCACTTGCCACTACCTCAAGCTGCATATCACCGATACCATATAGTACAGTCTGTCCATTTTCGCTGTCATTTACACTGTTTAGTGTCAGATCCTCCATTAACAGTTTCTGTAAAGACTGTGAAATCTTGTCCTCATCGCCCTTTTTCTTTGCCTTATAGCGCATTGCCACATACGGCTTTGATATACTTGTTCTAAGATATGTAACAGGCATATTTCTGGTGGAAAGTGAATCTGTCGTAAGAGTCTTTGTAAGCTTTGCAAGCGCTCCGATATCACCTGCATGAAGCTCCTTCACTTCCTCCACCTTACTGCCTCTCATCACATAGAGCTTACCGATTTTCTCATCGCAGTCCCTGTGGTAATTGTAAAGCACATCGTCAGTCTTAAGTACACCTGAATTAACCTTGATCAGCGAATACTTACCGATGTACGGGTCAACTATCGACTTAAACACATAAGCACTCTTTGATTTTGCAAAATCATAATCAGCATTATACACCTCATTTGTCTTGGTGTTAATACCGGTACAGCTTCTCTTCTCAGGACTTGGCAGGTATTTCACAATATCAGCCATAAGTGTATACATGCCCCTTGCGAGAATATTTGAGCCCATGAGCACCGGTACAATAGAGCCCTCAAGCACGTTTGCACGAAGCGCAGCCCTGATTTCATCATCAGAAAACTCCTCTCCGCCGAAATATCTGTCCATGAACTCCTCACTCGTCTCAGCTACAGCTTCAACTAAAGCCTCACGACATATTCCCAGGTTCTCCTTTGAGTACTCAGGCACATCAAACTTATCCACGCCTCCGCTTTCATTCCATCTCTTTGCCCTCTGCTGGATGACATTGACATAGCCCACAAACTTCTCATTTTCTCTGATTGGCAGATGGAATGGAGCTATTTTCTTGCCATAAAGCTCCTGCAGCTTTAATACCACATCCTTGAAGCTTGCATTGTCGATATCCATGTCCGTCACGAAAATCATCCTCGGCAGCTTGTATTTCTCGCATATCTCCCATGCTCTTTTTGTGCCTGTCTGTATGCCTGCCTTGCCTGAAACCACGATGATTGCAGCATCTGCAGCCGATACAGCTTCTTCAACCTCTCCCACAAAATCAAAAAAACCCAGGAGTATCGAGAATATTTATTTTGACATTATCCCACTCAATCGGTACAACCGATGTATGTATAGAGAACTGACGCTTTATCTCTTCCTTGTCAAAATCGCTGATAGTGCTGCCATCCGCTACAGTGCCCATTCTGGTGGTCTGTCCTGCCAGATATGCCATAGCTTCCACGAGTGATGTCTTGCCACAGCCGCTATGGCCTAAAAGCACGACGTTTCGAATCTTCTCAGTAGTGTAAACATTCATTTCAAGTACCTCCCTGACATTATTATAGTATGTAAACATTGTACTAATATTTTATATAATTTACAACACTTTTATGCAATCTGATTAATCATAAATGACTTTTGACCCTCATATCATTATTATATTGGAATAAATATGCCAATAATTTATTGCTTTATAGTGTTAAATTGGATATAATATATTGTAAATATTCCGAACCACTATAGTGCAATTTTGAGAATGTGCGTGTGGTGATTCTGAATAGTTACAATAAAGAATTAGGAGATACACATAAATGCATTTTGATAAAGTTGGCTTTATAGGGCTCGGTCTGATTGGCGGCTCGATAGCCAGAAAAATGAAAGAAAATAATCCAAAGGTCTCAATTATCGCAACAGCCGGGCATCAACAGACCATAGAGGATGCCTTTGGGCTTGGCCTGATAGATAATAATGAGCTTTTAGAGCTTAACTCATTTAAAGACTGCGACGTAATCTTTCTGTGTGCACCGGTAAACAAAAATATCGAATACCTCACACAGCTTAAGGATATCATAAAGGATGACTGTATCATCACAGATGTAGGCAGCACCAAAACCCAGATTCACGAAAAGGTCATAGAGCTCGGCCTTGAACGCAATTTTATCGGCGGTCATCCTATGACCGGCTCTGAAAAAACAGGCATACTCAATTCAGACAAGCAGCTTTTGGAAAACGCCTACTATATTATCACTCCTACTGCAGCAACTACTGAAGAAAATCAGAATGATTTCAAACAGTTTGTACTTTCACTGGGCTCGATAGCTCTCATTTTAGACTACAGGGAGCACGATCATGCTACCGCAGCCATCAGCCACCTGCCACACATGATTGCATACTCTCTCGTCAATCTGATTGAGCATATTGATTCCGAAAAAGAGACCATGAAAACTATCGCTGCCGGAGGCTTCCGCGATGTGACACGTATCGCTGCAAGCTCTCCTGTCATGTGGGAAAACATATGTGAATCCAACAAAACGCAGCTGCTCTCACTCATGGATCAGTATGAAGCCAATTTCCATAAGCTTCGCGAAATAATTGCAGATGGCTGCTCTCAAAAGATGCTCGATTATTTCCAGGACTCAAAGAATTACAGAGATTCACTTACTCTGCCAGGTGCTAAAATCCGTAAGGATTTCCACGAGGTGTTTGTCGATATCGCTGACGAGGCAGGCGGTATTGCAGTGCTTGCAAGCCTTTTAGCCTTCAACGGCATCAACATCAAGAATATCGGCATCATAAACAACCGTGAGTTTGAGGAGGGTGTACTGCGCATAGAGTTCTATGACGAAGCTGCTCTTGAATCAGCTATCAGCGTACTTAAAGAAAGAAACTATACTATTCACCGCAGATGATTTATCCTGTTATATGGTTTTAATCCCAAAAACAACGAGCCGTAAAACGAATTTGATTCGTTTTACGGCTCGTTTTATATCGTCCATGCAGCACTGTCTACAAATAAGCAGAAAACAATAACTCTTTATTAATATACACTCTCCTCAAGTACCTCATAGAAATCCTCAAAAGTCTTACGACAGCAATAAGGATCTATTATCTCAACACCCTCTGCCTTAAGCCCCGGCAAAGTAAATGACATGGCTACGCGATGATCGTCATACGTTTTAATTTTACAAGGCTTAATACACTCTGCCGGATAAATCCTTAAGCCATTTTCAGTTTCTTCAACCCTCACACCTAATTCCGCCAGGTTTTCCTCAATGGCGTTTATCCTGTCACACTCCTGCAGACGGATATGTGAAATGCCTTCTATTCCTACAGGCTCATTTGCAAACGGCGCAATCGCAGCAAGTGTCAGCGCCTGGTCTGAGAATGTTGACAAATCCCAGCTTCCGCCATGTATATGAGCATTCTTTGGTGGCATACACACTATGCCGTCTGCCTCGTTTGAAATTGTGCAGCCCATATCCGCAAGCACATCAAGAAATGCCACATCTCCCTGCAAGCTGTTTTGGTGTACCCCCATCACCTTTGACTTAACATGTAAAAGCGGGCTCATTGCATAAAAATAGCATGCAGCCGACACATCCGGCTCTATATCATATTCTAAGCTTTCATACGCCGCTTTCTTAGGGATAATAAAGCTGTTATTCTTTTTGTCCTGCATCACATCAAGCCCAAACTGCTTCATCATAAGACGCGTCATCTCAACATATGCCATACCATGCGTTCCTGTGACATTAATCGTAAAAGTCTTTTCCATCACCATAGCCGAGATAAGAAGGGCACTCAAAAACTGGCTGCTCTTGTCTACGTTTATATCAACAGTATCAGCATACTCCCCTGTATTTCCGATGGTAAAAGGAAAATGATATTCGTTCTCATCATACTCAATATGGGCACCCAGCTTTTCAAGCGATACAAGCAGATCCTTCATAGGACGCTTCTTCATCTGCTCAGAGGACACTATATGGTATCTGCCCTTTGACAGTCCAAGAAGAGCTGTAAGAAAACGTGCAGCGGTACCTGCACTTCCCACATCTATCTCAGCTTCATTCTTTGGTATCCTTCCTCCAAAGCCTGTTATTGTTATTTCTCTTTTATCCTCATCCACCAAAACCGGAAATCCCAGACGAATCAGTGCATCTATAAAATGTCTCGAATCATCACTAAAAAGACACCCTTTTAAAACGCTGCGCCCGCTTGCGAGTGCAGCGATTAAAAGGGCCCTGTTTGTGATACTCTTTGAGCCAGGTACACTGGTTACTATATCATGTGGATGATTTACTTTTTTACTTTATAAATCATTGAAAATCTGATAAATATCAATCTTGAGTGCATCAGTGTCTGTCATACCGATAAACACAGCACCATAGTGATATACTCCTTCTTCACTGTCTGTTCTTCGTACAATCTCGATAACCGCATCCACAACCTCCTTGGTCCAAATTTGGATCCTGGTGTCATAATATGTATGTATATCGAGAGTTATACTTTCAATCAACATATTAGTATATATGATTGATTTTTACAAGTAAAATTTATTCAGCTGCCTCATCGTCCATATGCATATCGTTTGTTATAAACATCGCATCACCAAAGCTGAAAAACCTATATCTTTCCTCTACAGCCTCTTTGTATGCATTGAGGACATGCTCTCTGCCTGCTAATGCTGACACAAGCATGACAAGTGTAGACTGTGGCAGATGGAAATTTGTAATCAGACAGTCAATCACCTTAAAGCTGTATCCCGGATAAATAAAGATATCCGTCCATCCGCTGCACTCTTTTAGCATGCCGTTTTCATCGGATGCTGCCTCTAAGGTACGAGTGCTTGTAGTGCCAACAGATATTATTCTGCCGCCATTTTTCTTTGCACTATTAATCTTGTCTGCAGCCTCCTGTGACACCATGTAAAACTCAGAATGCATATGGTGATCAAGCACATTATCCACCTTTACCGGTCTAAACGTGCCAAGCCCCACATGTAAAGTCACCTCTGCAATATCCACACCCTTATCTTTTACCTGCTGTAAAAGTTCCTTTGTGAAATGCAGTCCTGCCGTAGGCGCAGCGGCCGAGCCGTCATACTTTGCATATACTGTCTGGTAGCGGTTCTTGTCCTTTAGCTGATGTGTGATGTATGGCGGCAATGGCATCTGTCCGAGCTTATCAAGTATCTCCTCAAAAATACCCTCATAGCTAAACTGAATCAGCCTGTTTCCATCATCAACCACATCTATTACTTCACCTGTTAAAAGTCCGTCACCAAATATAATCCTTGTGCCCGGCTTTGCCTTTTTACCCGGCTTTACAAGAGTCTCCCATATGTCATTTTGTCTGCGCTTTAGAAGAAGTATCTCTATCTTTGCCATAGTGCCTTCTTTCACGCCAAAAAGACGTGCAGGAATTACCTTTGTATTGTTGAGCACAAGGCAGTCGCCCGGTCTTAAATATTTAACTATCTCCTTGAACACATGATGGCTGACTTCTCCTGTCTTCTTGTCAAGCACCATGAGTCTTGAGCTGGAGCGGTCCTCCAGAGGATCCTGTGCTATTAGCTCCTCCGGAAGATCATAATCAAAATCTTTTACGTCCATAATTTTCCTATTCCTAACACTATACTAACATCTAACCACGAAGTGTGATACCTGCAGTCTCTTTAAGATGAACAAGTATATCCTTTACAAAGCCCTCGACTTTCTTAGTCTTAAGCTCCTCATCCTTTGGTGTAAATACTACACTGTACGCCATGCTCTTCTTATTCGGAGGAAGCTGTACACCCTCGTAAACATCAAACAGTGTAACATCTGAGACATAATCACAGGCTTCCCTGATACCGTTTTCAATCTGCTCACATGTGATATCCTTGTCCACAACAAAAGCAAAATCTCTCTTCTCATCATCAAATTTTGAGATTGGAGTAAATACTCTGTCCTTTCCATACCACTGTGAAAGAACTCTTAAATCAAGCTCCATCACATATGCCGGTACTCTCATGTCAAGCTCATCGCATATCTCATATCTTACCTGACCGAGATATCCGATTTTTTAGTCCATCACAGAATACCTCTGCGGTCTGATATGGATGAAGGAATGGCTTTTGAGCCGGCTTGTATGTAAACTTCACATCAAGCGCATCTGCTACAGTCTCAGCCAGTCCCTTTATAGTAAAGAACGATTCATCCTCACCGAATACGCCTGCGCAAAGTGTCTCTCTCTCATCCGGATACTCTGTAAGCGGAAGCTCCTTTGCGATAAAGATATTTCCCAGCTCAAAAATTCTTCCCTCCAGGATACCCTTCTTCTGGTTTCTTGCCATGGCATAAAGCATCTCAGAAGCAAGTGTTGTTCTCATAAGCGAGAGGTCAACATTGATTGGGTTTATAAGCCTGATAGCATGTCTTTCAGGTGCATCCTCCGGGAATCTGAGCAAATCAAGATCAGCAGGTGAGAAGAATGAGTAATGTATTCCCTCATACGCGCCTGCTGCACAGAGCACCTCTTTTATCTTGCGCTCTGTCTGCTGTCTAAGGTTGAGTCCTCCGAGTGTAACCTGTGCCGTAGGCATGAATGCAGGAATGACATGGTCATAGCCATACATACGGATAACCTCCTCTGCCACATCCGGATAATCCTCCATATCCTCACGATATGCAGGAATCATGAGTGTCAGCTCATCACCGCTTACAACCGGTGCAAAGCCTAAATTTGTGAGTATTCTCACAATATCCTCTGTAGGTACCTCTATTCCAAGCACCCCATTAACCTTTGCAATAGAAACCTTCATCTCTTTTGGCTCAAGCGAATTTCCTGTAGTCACCTCAACGTGAGTTGAAGAAACCTTACCACAGCCAAGCTCCTCCATCAGGTGAAGCGCTCTCTTCATAGCCATGGCTGTTGTGTACTCGTTTACACCCTTTGAGTAAAGTGCACTCGAATCAGAAGCCTGTCCCAGCGCACGAGAGCTCTTTCTGATATTATCTCTTGCAAATTTTGCAGATTCAAACATCACCTCTGTTGTACCGTCGTTAATCTCAGAATTTAAGCCGCCCATGATACCGGCAAGCGCAACTGCCTTCTTTCCGTCACAGATAACAAGGTTATTGCTGTTTAATTCAAATTCCTTCTCATCGAGTGTGACAATTTTCTCTCCATCATTTGCACGTCTTACTACAATCTCCTCTCCCTCAAGGTATGAGTAATCAAAAGCATGCATTGGCTGTCCGAGCTCTTTTAAAATAAAGTTAGTGATGTCTACCACATTTGAGATAGAGCCTATTCCAACAAGTGCAAGACGTTTTCTCATCCATGCCGGTGACTCAGAGATTTTTACATCATGCACATAGTGAACGGTGTAGCGAGGGCAGATGTCCTGTGCCAGGACAGATACCTTGAAATTTTCCTTCTTAACATCATCAGCAGTATAGTCAAGTGCAGGCTCCTTAAGCTCTTTTCCCAAAACAGCAGCAACCTCTCTTGCCATGCCATATATACACTGACAGTCAGGTCTGTTTGCTGTGATTGCAATATCAAAAATCCAGTCATCAAGGCCGAGGATAGGTTTTACATCATCTCCCACCTTAGCATCCTCAGGTAAAACCAAAAGTCCGTTGTAGCCTGCACCCGGATAGAGGTCCTCATTTAAGCCAAGCTCTACGCCTGAGCATAACATTCCATATGAATCATATCCACGCAGCTTGCCCTGCTTTATCTCCATCACGCCCTCTATTGTAACGTGATCCTTTGCTGTGGCATATACTGTTGCGCCGATAAGTGCAAGAGGATATTTGCCACCTGCCTTTACATTGTCCGCTCCACAGCAGATCTGGAATGTGCCATGTGCTCCGGCATTTACCTGACACAGGCTTAGGTGTGTCTCCGGAATCGGCTCACATTTTTCTACAAGGCCGACTACTACGTTTGAGATATCCTTTCCCACCTCATATGATTCTTCAACCTCGAAACCACATGAGAATAATTTTTCCTCTAACTCCTTTGGTGTTACATCTATATCTACATAATCTTTTAACCAGCTAAGTGGTGTTAACATAATTTTTGCCTCCTGTTATATATTCAAGAAATGAATCTATTTGTCATCAATCTGGTCTAATACCCTAAGGTCTGACTCGAATAAAAGCTTGATGTTGTTAATTCCGTATTTGAGCATTGCAATACGCTCAAGACCGATACCAAATGCAAAACCACTATACTCATTTGTGTCTATGCCACAGCCCTCAAGCACCTTTTTATTTACTACACCTGCACCAAGCACCTCAATCCAGCCTGTGCCCTTGCATAAAGAGCAGCCCTTGCCGTGGCACTGGAAACAGCTTACATCAACCTCTACAGACGGCTCTGTAAATGGGAAGTATGAAGGACGAAGACGAGTTGTGACATTCTTTCCGAACATCTTCTTTACAAGCTGGTCAAGCATACCCTTTAAATCGCACAGTGTGATTCCCTTATCTACCACAAGACCCTCCATCTGTGTGAACATAGGAGAATGTGTCGCATCATCATCTGAACGGAAAACCTTACCCGGTGAAACAACCTTGATAGGCGGCTTCTTTGCTTCCATAACGTGAATCTGTCCTGCTGAGGTCTGTGTACGAAGTAAGAACTCAGGTGATAAGTAGAACGTATCCTGCATATCACGGGCCGGATGATCCTTTGGAGTATTTAAAGCTGTAAAATTATAGTAATCATTCTCGATTTCTGTACCCTCGTAAACCTCAAAGCCCATAGATGTGAAAATCTCCGAGAGCTGGTTCTTTACCTGTGTTACAGGATGAAGATTACCCTTTTTGCTTCTCTTTGCAGGCATAGTGACATCTATTTTCTCGCTCTCATACTTGCGCTTAAGTGCCTCTGCCTCAAATTTCTTAACCTTCTCATCAAGAAGCTTCTCAACTGCCTCACGTGTCTCATTGACCCACTGGCCTACCTTTGGTCTGTCCTCCGGAGCAACATCCTTCATGCCCTTTAAGACTGCTGTGAGCTCACCCTTCTTTCCAAGAATTGCAGCACGCACATCATTTAATTTTTCAAGGCCGTCAGCCTTATCAATTTCAGCAAGTGCTTTTTCTCTGATCTGTTGAATTTTGTCTCTCATCGAATTTCACCTCATAATATTTTTCTTAATTTGCATAAACTCGTAACTTCAAGCTTGAATTCGCCGTTTATGCGATAAAAAACGTCCCTGCATGGCTATTAAACCATGCAGGGACGAAAATTCCGCGATACCACCCTGATTTCCATTGAAGAAATATCCAATGGACTCTCATTGATATGTGTAACGTACATAACACGTCATGAACTACTGTGCTTCATCCATGCAGCTTCAGTGTGAACTTCAATCAATAGCCTTTTTGTAAGACTGCTTTCAGCCGATGACAATCTCTCTCTGGTCAAAGTACTATAATCTACTATGCACCTTCATTGCTTTTATTATATATAGCTGCGACATATATATCGCAAATGCTTATTTCTTAATAACACATAAGTCATTTTAGCACAATCTCTATATTTTGCAAGTAGAAAATTTTATATTTGATTTATATTTTATTTCTAAGCCCCTTAGGATAATGGTTTTTAACCTGTGTGCCATTCACCTTGCCCCAGCCGGCCGTGTATCCGTCTACACATACAAGTGCCCAGCCCTTTTTGCATTCAGCCGCCTGCTCATCAGATAACACGACTGACTGACCATTGAAAAAGCCTGTTGTCTGCGGATTGTCACATGTAAGCTTTACTAGATTTTTAGCATCATTTAGCTTAAGTGCAAGTGCCAGCGAATGCGACGGCTCAAAGCGCTGTTTTTTAAACTCTCCTATATGAAGCCCTGCTCGCTGCACCTTAAGCCCTTTAATATCAGCTTCCATATCAGGCAGCCTGTAGAGCTGCTCCCCAAACATGACAAGCCTTGAGTTTTTAATCCATGCTGCCACATCCTCTGATATGGTCTCATCAAGAAACTCTGAGAGAAGCTTCATATTTTCTTTTGTGAGAGCCGGCTTCGTTTCATTTTTCCTGTTCTTACTATTTTTGTTCTTTTTGGTTTTCCTGTCAGCTTTAAGGCCTGTGTCCTCTACTTTATTACAGCTATCCTCGCATACATCATAATCCGCACCAAGCTCATTAACACCGCCTCTTCTCACAAGCTTTGCCACAAAATGCCCCTCTCCGTCCACCTTATGCGGCCAGAAGCGCTCCATTTCTTCAAGTGTAAAATCAGGATGTCTCTCCAAAAAATACTCAATTACATCCTCATTTTCTTCCTTCGAGAAGGTGCAGGTACTGTATACTATCACGCCTCCCGGCTTAAGCATCACCGCAGCATTGTCCAGTATTTCCTTCTGCCTTGCCGCACAGATTGCCACATTTTCCATGCTCCACTGCTCTATTGCCTCAGGCAGCTTTCGAAACATTCCCTCTCCTGAGCAAGGTGCATCCACCTGTATAGCATTAAAAAAGCCTGGGAAATGTGAAGCAAGCACAAAGCTGTCCTCATTTGTCACAATCGCATTTTTGATTCCCATACGCTCTATATTCTGCGACAAAATCCGGCTTCTTTGTGTGTTAATCTCATTTGATACCAAAAGTCCTCTGTCTCCTAAATATGTGGCAAGCTGTGTGCTCTTTCCACCGGGTGCCGCACACAGGTCAAGCACTCTCATACCCGGCTTTGGAGCTAAAAGTGCAGCCGCCGACATGGCACTTGGCTCCTGTATGTAGTAAAGCCCCATCTCATGATACGGATGCTTTCCCGGACGCACATTCTCATCAAAGTAATATGCCTCATCTGCCCACGAAACCTTTTTATCTGGAGAAATTCCAAGTACCTTCAATATCCGCATTCTTTCTTCCGGGCTTTGTACCTTTAATGTATTAAATCTGAGTGCCTGAAATCTGTTATTGTCATAGCTGTATAAGAAATCATCCCACTCATTGCCCAGAAAGGCCTTCATCTTTTTTTCAAACTCTATCGGTAAATTCATCATCAAATCCTCTTGTTTTCTTACGAAATAATTACAATGTATCTTACTATCACACACATAGTCATGTATCTAGGCACTTCGATATTACCACATTTCTACTATCCATGCTATCAATTTTTTGTAGGCATATCACTGCTCACTACGTACACTGCTTATATCCACCACTGTCACATCCTTATAATAATATCCGATTATATCCTTATAGCTGCTTCCTGCCTTTGCCAGCTTGTCTGCCCCATACTGGCTGAAGCCTATTCCATGGCCGAAGCCTCCGCCGGACAGTGTATAGTGACCATTTGCACCGGCACTCACACTAAAGCAGGCGCTTGGTATCATCGACATATTCTCCCTCACAGAGCCATCGTTTAATGTAACTTTTTTCTGATAATGCCCTAACGCCTTTCTTATATCATTCTCCGCCGTAAAGGTCTGCGATTTGTTTCCGTAATTTATTGTGAGCGAAAGTACATAACCAGCATCCGACGTCTTATCGACAGAAATACCTGTTGCTGTGCCGTACTGAGGATCATTGTATGCCGATAAATCAAGCTCAGAGGTCCATCTGTAGTATGGCGAATTGTCATCCACCGACTCCACCTTGTGTATGAAATCCGGTGTACTCGAAGACCATACCTCCATATTCTCGGTTTTTCCGGCAGACGTAGAAAAATAATAGCATGTTATTAAGCTTCCTCCACATGAGACAACCTGTCCTGCCGTAGCTTTTACAGCCTCATCGGTCGACTGCTTTGTTTCTGAAGCGTTATAGACCTGAAAAGCTGTGGTATTGTCAATATTTGCTCCGTATAGCGCATACTGTGTATTTTTCATCTGTGAATATACAAAGGTTCTTGCGCAAACAGCCTGAGCCTTAAGCGCCTCTGCATCAAATGTAGACGGCATCTCCGACGGCAGCACATAGCGCACATATGTCTCCACATCGACTGTATTCACCGCCACAATACCTTCCTCTGTCCCGATAAACTCAAATGAGCCCGGATAGCTCTTACCGTTTATGCTGACATAATTGTCCGCTGAGCTCACCTTTATCCGGCTTTTTTGCGCATTTGCCATATATGCACCCACATCGTCAATAGCATTGCTTCCACAGTCAGTATCATCCACATAAAGGTTAGCTGCGGCAGCTGCCGCAATTGTTGGAAATGCATCCTTTCCATCGTTTTTTATAAGCACTCTTATGTATGTAAGGTCAGGTACCTGTCTTCTGACAATGGCACATATCCTGCCGGAATCAAGTATGTAAGAAAGTGTTTCACTTCCGATTATCAGGTCAGAAACCGCTATTTCCTTAGGTGAAGTGCCTGTCTCATCATACACCGGCAGCTTGTCTGACTGCATTGGAATGTCACCCTGCCCTGCAATCTGCATGGTTCCGTTTCCGTATGACAGCATCACACCTGATATATCATCCGGCTTTATCTGTATCTTTTTGACCTTAGAGCCACTGATTTCAATATCACAGACCCCTGTAAAGCTCTCCTCCATGGTTCCCTTAGCCCTGTAAAGCTCTCCATCACATATGAAAATCAGCCTTCCATCGTCATTTGACACAATATATGCATTCTCATACACCATATCCTTTGTCACTGCCTTCGCCTGCTTTACAAGTGCCCCCTTTTCCTTTTGCGCCATAACAATTGCAAAAACAATAACCACGCATACCATGGTTATCGCAAGCATTATCCAGACCATCTGATTCGGTTTTTGCCGTCTTCGTCTTCTATTTGCCAAATTTTTGTTCTCCTTAACACCCAAATAGTGGTTACTGCTCAAAAAATGGGAGCTGCAAAAACAGCTCCCTTTATCATCTGTACTTAAGAATCCTTTGTGCTTTAAAATCTTTTGTATCTCATAAATCTTTTGTGCGTCCGGAGTTCTTTTGTACATTATTATTCTTTTGTAAGAACCCAAAATGCCGGTCCTGTAATTTAGACTCCTAGCGCTCTTGCTAGGTGGGTAACCGCAGTCTGCCTTCTGCCTTCCGCTGCATAATGACGGCCTGACATCCAACAGCTCATATAGGAATCCCGTTTAAAGTAAATGTAGGTTCTAAAATCAACAGGGTTGTCGAACATCTCAGGTATCTTTGTAAATTCATTATACTTTATTATGTCTCATGTTGCAATGCAAAAATTCATGTTAGAAATTTAACAAAATTTTTCTCTGG
>ENA-OQKL01000049-OQKL01000049.1-human-gut-metagenome-genome-assembly--contig:-NODE-49-length-40316-cov-4.662271_pt1 | contig 40316 bp, 37 predicted proteins | sample MGYA00242779_ERZ504800 | MGnify/ENA primary metagenome ERZ504800 (study PRJEB26092, sample SAMD00036410) | human gut metagenome | host: Homo sapiens | study: EMG produced TPA metagenomics assembly of... | reverse complement strand
CTGTGCTTTTAATTTTTTATCAGCATCAATTCTGATGTTTATATTTGTCATAGCCATAAAATCATCTCCTTGTTATTATGTTATCACAATGTAATAACAATGTCAACATTATCTTGTGCATATTTTTTGTTAGTTTTTTCTGTAATTAACCTATTGACAAATACCCTTATGGGGTATACAATCATAACTGTAAGATACCTATAGGGGGTATCTTAAAAGGGCTTTGAATAATATATCCCATTTTGAAATTATGAGGTTGATATTATGGAGAATAATAAGTGTGAACATTGTGCAAAACACAAGCACCGTACCGAAAAAGAATACAAGTCGCTTGTAAACCGACTTAATCGTATTGAAGGTCAGATACGGGGGATAAAGGGTATGCTTGAAAAAGACGCCTACTGTCCCGATATTCTGGTACAGGTTGCCGCTGCCAATGCGGCACTCAACGCTTTTAACAAGGAGTTGCTTGCTAATCATATCCGCACCTGTGTTGCAGATGACATAAGGGCAGGTAACGATGAAACAATTGACGAGCTTGTCGGTGTTTTGCAAAAGCTTATGAAGTAGGAGAAACTATGACTCAATACAATGTAACGGGTATGAGCTGTGCCGCCTGTGTTGCCCGTGTTGAAAAGGCGGTATCAAAGATTGACGGAGTAAATTCCTGTTCCGTCAGTCTGCTTACAAATTCAATGAATGTTGACGGTTCAGCTGATTCGTCTGCAATTATAAATGCCGTGCAGAATGCCGGCTATGGTGCGTCTTTGAAAGGCAAAGAGAAAAAATCGCCCGATGCAGAGGATTCTCTCAAAGATACCGAAACACCCAAAATCAGAAAAAGACTTATCGCATCGCTCATTGTCCTTGCGGTGTTGATGTATTTTTCAATGGGACATATGATGTGGGGATGGCCGTTGCCGTCATTTTTTGACAACAACCATATTGCAATGGGACTTGTTCAGCTGATTTTGTCAGGCATAGTGATGGTGATTAATCAGAAATTTTTTGTCAGCGGATTCAAAGGGATTATCCGCCTTGCTCCCAATATGGACACGCTTGTTGCACTTGGTTCGGGCACAGCCTTTGTTTACAGCACAATTGCGTTGTTTATGATGACCGATGCACAGGTGAGAGGTGACTCGGCGGCGGTTATGTCGTATATGCACGAGTTCTATTTTGAATCAGCCGCAATGATTTTGGCACTCATCACAGTCGGTAAAATGCTTGAGGCTCACTCAAAGGGCAAAACTACCGACGCTCTCAAAGGCTTGATGAAACTTGCACCAAAGACTGCTACGATTGTAGTTGACGATACCGAAAAAACTGTTCCGATAGAGCAGGTGAAAAAAGGCGATATATTCGCAGTTCGTCCGGGTGAGAGTATTCCTGTTGACGGAGTTGTTATTGACGGAGAAAGTGCCGTCAATGAATCCGCTCTGACGGGTGAAAGCGTTCCTGTTGACAAGCTTGTCGGCAATACGGTTTCAGCCGCAACAATCAATCAGTCGGGATATATCCGCTGTGAGGCTACAAGAATCGGTGAGGACACAACGCTGTCGCAGATTATTAAAATGGTCAGTGATGCGTCTGCCACCAAAGCGCCTATCGCAAAAATTGCCGACAAGGTATCGGGCGTGTTTGTTCCTGCGGTAATCACAATTGCCGTGATTACTGCAATCGTGTGGCTGTTGCTCGGTCAAAGTGTAGGATTTTCGCTTGCAAGAGCCATTTCCGTTCTTGTAATCAGTTGTCCGTGTGCATTGGGACTTGCAACCCCTGTTGCGATTATGGTCGGCAACGGTGTCGGTGCAAAGAACGGAATCCTCTTTAAAACCGCAGTTTCGCTTGAAACGGCAGGCAGAATTGACACGGTTGTTCTTGACAAAACAGGCACGGTTACTAAGGGTGAACCCGCCGTTACCGATATTGTTACAGTCGAAAATATCTCGGAAACCGAGCTCTTGAAAACAGCCGTTGCTCTTGAAAAATCAAGCGAACATCCGCTTGCAAAGGCAATTGTAGTATATGCAAATGACAGGCATATTATCGGCGATGCAGTGACTGAGTTCAATGCTGTAACGGGTAACGGACTTACCGCAAAAATCGGCTCAGAAAGCGTTTACGGCGGCAATTACAGATATATTTCACAGTTTGCTGAAATTTCATCAGACGAAAAAGCAAAGGCTGAACAGCTTGCAGAAGAGGGCAAAACTCCGCTGTATTTCTGTAAAGGAAATAAATTTCTCGGTATTATTGCTGTTGCAGACATAATAAAAGAGGACGGCAAACAAGCTGTTAATGAACTCAAAAATATGGGTGTGCGTGTTGTAATGCTTACGGGCGATAACGAAAAAACCGCAAAAGCCGTTGCGAAAAACGCAGACATTGATGAAGTTGTTGCAGGAGTTCTTCCTGACGGTAAGGAAAAGAATGTAAAAGAGTTGAAAAAATACGGCAAGGTTGCAATGGTTGGTGACGGCATTAACGATGCGCCTGCCCTCACAAGCGCAGACTTGGGTATTGCAATCGGAGCGGGAACGGATGTTGCAATTGATGCGGCAGACGTTGTACTCGTAAAGAGTCGCCTTGCAGATGTTCCTGCAACAATCAGACTCGGCAGAGCAACACTCCGTAACATTCACGAAAATCTTTTCTGGGCATTTATTTACAATGTAATCGGTATTCCGCTTGCAATGGGTGCATTTATCAATCTTTTCGGTTGGCAGTTAAATCCGATGTTCGGTGCGGCGGCAATGAGCCTTTCAAGCTTTTGCGTTGTAACAAATGCATTAAGACTTAATTTTGTTAAGGTTCACAGCTCAAAGCATGACAGAAAAATAAAACATAAAAATAAAAAGGAGAATAAAATCATGGAAAAAACAATGAAAATCGAAGGTATGATGTGTCCGCATTGCGAGGCAACAGTAAAGAAAACTCTTGAGGCAATTGACGGTGTTGAATCGGCAGAAGTAAGCCACGAGAAAGGCTCAGCCGTTCTTACAATGTCAAAAAATGTTGAAGATTCCGTTCTTAAAAAAGCAGTAGAGGACGCAGGATACAAAGTAAATTGAAAATTTAAAATGTAAAATTGAAAATTAAGGTCGGGAAGAGAGTGTGTAAAATGAAATGCTCTGTTTCCCGACCTTTGTTTTATTGTATGTAAAATTGTGCAAAATAATGACAGCGTAATTATAATTGCTTGACATTGTAACTTGTATGTGGTATTATACATATACAGATATAAAGGAGTTGATTTTATGGCAACAACAAATCTGAATGTCAGAGTTGATGAAAATCTTAAAAAAACAGCTGACACATTGCTTAACGAACTTGGTTTGAATATGTCAACAGCAATCAATATCTATCTCAAACAAATTGTCAGGGAGAACGGCATACCGTTTGAAATCAAACTTGATAAGCCAAATGCAGAAACCTTGCAGGCTATGCAGGATGTCAGAGAGGGCAAAAATCTTCACGGTCCTTTTGGTTCTGTAAGCGAGCTTATGGAGGACTTGAATGCTGACGATTAAGTATCATACCCTGTTTAAAAAGGATTTTAAAAGGATAAAAAGCGTGGTTATGATATTTCAAGGCTTGAAAAGATAGTTGAATTGCTTGCGAATGAAGTACCATTGCCCGAGCAATTCAAAGATCACAATCTTTCGGGTAATTATAACGGCTTTCGAGAATGTCACATTGCACCCGATTGGTTGCTCATTTATCAAGTCAACAACAACGAACTCGTTCTTGTTTTGTCAAGAACAGGTTCACACAGCGATTTATTCTGAACTTAATATTTTAAATTAAGGCACTTTGCAGAAATGCAGAGTGCTTTTTCTGTATAATAAAATTTCAAAGTTTTGTAATCATTTGTATGGGAACATCCACCATACACTTTTCATGTAACGGTAAAAAGTTTGTGATAAGACTGGTTTTATAAATGCAACAAAGATGTTGTTTGCCGCTACAAACGAATGCACTATTTTCATCATATCAACCATATATGATGAAACAAAAGTTTCTCATCAAAGCGGACATCTAATTTACGCTCGGGCAAAATATGTTGTGATACTTGCGAACTGTCTTCACGAGAAGGGAACGGCGGCTCGCCGTATAAGAAAAAACGGAGTAACCAAAACCGATTACTCCGTAAATTCAATGTTAAATTACATTTTGTTTGCAAGGGCTCTTTCAAGCCAGATGTCTGCAATATCCATAGCAAGGAACAATCCCTTTTTCTCACTTGACTTAATAAGCTGTTTTCTCGGTGAAAGATAGGGGTCTGTAGCCATCAGCTGAACTGTTACCTTATCGGCAATCTCAGTTCCGTTGACATCCTTTTTTACTTTTGATTTGCATTCTTATAACATACGGTTCTTCCATACTGCCGTAGTAAATCTCGTCATTTACAACGAACGAGCGGTCTGCCCTTGTAAGTCGAAAATTTCTTTTTCGGTCTTTTTTGGTATCTGCCACAAGGCATCATCCTTTCTTAAACATTAAGATACGATTTTTACCAGTGCTTCAAGTAGGTCGTCACGGTCGATCTTGCTGATGATGTTGCGAGCGTTATTATATGTTGTAATATAGGTCGGATCCTCGCTTAAAATATATCCCACAATCTGATTAATAGGGTTATATCCTTTTTGGCGGAGGGCATCATAAACGATTGTAAGCCCTGCTTTTATCTGGTCATCTTTTTCCTCACCAAGAGAAAAAATCATTGTTTTATCCAACATACTGAAACACCTCCTATTCTGCTACTATACCATATTTCAAAGTAAATTTCAAGCACTTTTTAATAAATATGCCTAATTTATGTTATTTCAATGTCAAAAACATTGCTTTGTGTGATAAAACAGCAGTAATATTTTTTAATTTTATCTTATGCTTGTCAGATTATGTCACAAAAAGGGGACGGAAAAACCGCCCCCATAATTTTTAGCCTCTGAGCTTTACTCCGTTTTCAGAAAGATTTGAAATTATCTTGTCCATAATCTTCTGAACCTCGGCTGATGAAAGTGTTCTTTCATTTGATGAGAACTCAAAGCGGATTGTTACGCTGTGAACTGTATCTGTGTCATATGTGTCAACAATCTTTGTGCTTTTGAGAATCTCTCCGCCTTCGTTTTTCCAACACTCTGCAAGGTGTGAGAAGAACATTCCCTGAGGAACTTCAACGCTGATGTCGTAGTCCATTGGCGGGAACTTTGACGGTTCGTCATAAACAATCGGAGCGGCCTCTGTGTTTGCATAAGCGTTCACATCAATTTCTGCAAATACAATTGCGGCTTTTTTGTCAATCTTCTTGTTTACTGTCGGATGAACAATGCCGATTGTACCGATATTTCTGCCGTCAAGGCATACCGAATAGAGGTTTACGGGGTGTTCGTAGCTGTGAGTCGGTTCAGCCTTTTCAAATGTGAGAGCCTTGTGCTTGATTTCATCCGTTACAACTGCGAGAATGTCACGGAGTTCAAAATAGATGTCCTTAACATTTCTTGTCTTGCTGTAAAGTGTGATTGCAAGCTTTTTGTTTTCAATGCAAAGACCGTTTTCATCAAGACCGTTTACAACTCTGCCGATTTCAAAAATACCGAAATCGTTTGAGAATGAAAGGTTTGATTTAATCTGACAAAGCTGTGTGGGAACAATTGAATTTCTTAATGTTTCAATATTCGGGTTAGTTGCGTTTGCAAGCTTAACATTATCCTCAACAGGAATGTCAATTGCCTTGAGTTCATCGTTGTATGCCCATACATATGAGTGAAGTTCGTGGAGATTGTATCTCTTAACGAGCATATCCTTGATTTTGTTTTCCGTAGTTTTAACAACGCTTGCTCTTACGGGATAGAGCGGAGAGCGTGTTGTGTGAATTTCAAAGTTGTCATAGCCGTAAATACGGGTGATTTCTTCAATGATGTCAGCCTTGATTGTAACATCCTTTGTTGCTCTCCAGCTTGGAACCGTTACGCTGAAGTTATCGTTGTTGAGCTCAACCTTAAAGCCGAGGCTTTCGAGTGTTGCAACAATTCTGTCGTTGCTGATTTCAATGCCTGTGTAGCGGTCAACAAAGTTTTTGTCAAAGTCAAGAACAACTGTGTCATACCTGAATGCGTACTCGTCTGTGAGCGAAGAAACAACCTTGATGTCGCTGTCATACTTTTTGAGAAGATATACAAACCTTGCAATTGCAGTAACAGTCATTTCAGGATCAAGACATTTTTCATATCTCATTGATGCGTCTGTTCTGTGAGCAAGTCTTACTGTTGACTTTCTTACGGAAACTGCATTAAATGTTGCAGATTCAAGTGTGAGAGTAGTTGTATCGTCAACAATTTCCGAATCAAGACCGCCCATGATACCGGCAATTGCTACAGGAGTGTTGCCGTTGCAAATCATAAGTGTGTTTTCGTCAATGTTTCTTTCAACACCGTCAAGTGTTTTGAAAGTGAAGGGCTTGTCAAAACGCTTGATCCTGATTTTTTCAACCTTTCTTGAATCGAAAGCGTGCATCGGCTGTCCCATTTCAAGCATAAGGTAGTTTGTAAGGTCGGCAAGATAGTTTATTGCTCTCATACCGCAGTAGAAAAGGCGGATTCTCATATTTACGGGGCTTACATTGCGGTTGATATTCTCAATCTGCAGGCAACTGTATCTCTGACAGAGAGTGTCCTCAATCTTCATATCAATCTTTTTAAGACCGTCATACGCCTTTAAATCGTCAAGGTCAAAAGGTTTAAGCTCTCTGCCTGCAAGTGCGGCAAATTCTCTTGCAATTCCGTAGTGTCCCCAAAGGTCGGGACGGTTTGTAAGCGACTTGTTATCAACCTCAAAAACGATATCGTCAATTTCGTAAATATCCTTAAGGTCTGTACCGTTCTTTACATCGTCTGTAATTTCCATGATGCCCGAGTTGTCATCGCTGATACCGATTTCAGCCTCACTGCAGCACATACCGTTTGATGTAAAGCCTGCAAGAGGCCTTGGTGTAATCGTGATTTCGCCGATTTTAGCGCCAACCTTTGCAAAAGCGGTTTTAAGACCGACTCTTACATTCGGAGCACCGCAGACAACATCAATAAGTTCATCTTCGCCTGCATCAATTTTGAGGAGATGAAGTTTCTTTGAATCGGGATGATTTTCAACCGACTTAATTTCACCTACAACAATACCGCTGATTTCACTGCCCTTGCGGAGAATATCGTTTTCAACCTCGGCTGTGGAAAGAGAAAATTTGCGGATAAGTTCAATTTTATCAAGACCGCTCAAATCAACAAAGTCCTGAATCCAGTTCATAGATAAAAACATTTTGTATCTCCTCTCTTATTCGTCATCAGTAAACTGTGAAAGTGCTTTAAGACTGCCGCTGTTAAGGTCACGGATATCCTTGATTCCGTACTTCATCATTGCAAGTCTTGTAAGACCGAGACCAAACGCAAAGCCTGTGTATTTTTCGGGATCAATTCCGCCCTCACGCAGAACATTGGGATGAATCATACCGCAGGGGCATAGCTCAAGCCAACCGCTGTGCTTACATGACGGACAACCCTCGCCGCCGCAGATAAGACAGCTGATGTCGAGCTCAAAACCCGGTTCAACGAATGGGAAAAAGCCGGGGCGAAGTCTAACCTTGATATCCTTTTTGAATACCTCGGAAAGCATTGTTTTCATAAAGTAGATAAGGTTTGAAATTGAAATGTCCTTGTCAACCATAACGCCTTCCATCTGGAAAAATGTGTTTTCGTGACAAGCGTCCGTTGCCTCGTTTCTGAAGCATCTGCCGGGGAAGATGGCTTTTATAGGTGTGCCGTTTTCAATAAGTCCCTTGCCGTATTTTTTAAGAATTGCGTTCTGTGCGGCTGATGTGTGTGACTTTAAAAGCTGACCGTTGTCAAGGTAGTAAGTGTCCTGCATATCTCTTGCGGGGTGGTGCTTCGGAATGTTAAGAGCTTCAAAGCATTCGTAGTCGGTTACGATTTCGGAGTAGTCCTCAATGTTAAATCCCATTGATGAGAAAATCTTTTCGCATTCTCTCTGAACAAGGGTGATTGGGTGATAAGAACCCCTTGCAAGTGCAACAGGCGATGTAATGTCAAACTGCGGCATCAAGGCGATTTCACGCTGAATTTCCTTTTCTTTAAGTTCCGCAAGTCTTTCTTCAATAAGCTGTGCGGCCTGTGCCTTGAGCTTGTTTACCTCAGCACCGAAAGTTTTTCTTTCCTCGTTGGGAAGGTCTTTCATACCCTTTAAAAGAGCCGTGATGCTGCCCTTTTTGCCAAGGTAAGAAACTCTGATTTTATCAAGGTCGGTCAAATCTTGTGTTTCGCCGAGTCTTGACTTGATTTCGTCTTTTAAACTTAATAATTTCTCGTTCATAAATTACCTCCGTAAAAATAATAAAGCCCTGCGTAAAATCAATTACGCAGGGACGAAATAATCCGTGGTACCACCCTGATTTTTGCATCAAAGCAAACACTCCCGAAAGCAGACACTTTCACAACCTGTAACGGAGTCAGCCGTTGAGATCTACTGAAAATTTCAACCTCACCACTCGGAAGGGAACTTCACACCTGCAACACCGTTGTATGCTTTCAGCCTCGGCACACATTCTCTTTGACGGTATCACGCAAACGCTACTTTCTTCGTCATCATGTTATCTTTTTCTATGATAACACCAAAACATTTTTTTTGCAAGAGTTTTTGTATCTTTTGTTGAAAAAAACAACAGCCTGTGATATCATATGAAATATCAATCAAAAAGGAGAAAATACATTGAATAATTTTAACGAACAGGTTGTAAGACGGGTTAACAAACCTAAAAATCTGATTATAAAAATTGTTTCGGTGCTTTTGCTTATTTTAGTGCCGACAACATTGTTTTTACTTGCTTTTGCAACAATTGCATATCTTATCTATGTGGCTTTTTTCGTGTTTGTAGGCGGAATTTATGTTGTTTGGTATGTGTTCAGTATTCAGAAGGTCGATTTTGAATATTCGGTTTCGGGCAATGAGCTTGAAATTGCAAAGGTTGTTGCATTGCGCAAAAGAAAAACCATGTGCAAGGTTCAGATTAACGAGATTGAAAGACTTGAAAAAGACGATACCGAAATCAAGAAGATGAGATTTCTCAAAACTTTCATCGCCGCAAGAGATATTGACTCCAAGGACGAAAACTATTTTGCTGTTTTCAACAGTCCTGCATACGGCAGATGTCTTCTCGTTTTTACTCCGAACGAGGATATTCTCAACGGTATGAAACCGCACCTCAACAAGAATATTGTGGTTCAGTTATTCTATAAAAGAAAAATGAGTTGATTGTATGACAGTAACAGATGTAAATGTTGTAAAAAGTGCAATTTTTGAACGCCCCGATGATGCAAACAAGGGAACTCTGGGTTCATTGCTCTGCGTTTGCGGCAGCTACGGAATGGCAGGGGCGGCGGTTATGTCGGCAAAGGGTGCGTTAAGAACGGGCATAGGTCTTGCAAAATGTGCCTTGCCGAGAAGCATTTACCCGATTGTTGCCCAAACGATTCTTGAGAGCGTTTACTATCCTCTTAGCGAAAATGCAGACGGCAGAATCTCAAAGGTAAATGTTCCGTTTTTAGTCAGCGAATCGTGCAAATCCTCTGCAACTCTTGTCGGTTGCGGACTCGGTGTGTGCGACGATACATTAAAAATTGTATTTTCTTTTATAGAAAATTCCACAACACCGCTTGTGCTTGACGCAGACGCACTCAATTGTGTTGCAAAACAGCCTGAAATTCTTTTAAGGAAAAAAGCACCGATTATAATTACTCCTCACCCGGGCGAAATGTCAAGACTTACAGGTCTTGCAACTCCGCTTGTAAATGCTGAAAGGGAGAGAGTTGCCCTCGATTTTGCACAAAAGTACGGTGTTGTAACCGTTCTCAAAGGAGCGGGCACGGTAATTGCCTCTCCAAACGGCAAGGTGCTTGTGAACCCGACAGGCAATTCGGGAATGGCAACAGGCGGCAGCGGTGATGTGCTTGCAGGAATGACCGCATCAATCCTTGCACAGGGCGCAAGTGCGTTTTCATCAGCCGCAGCGGCAGTATATCTCCACGGTCTTGCAGGCGACATTGCCGCCGAAAAATACGGCAAAATCTCAATGCTTCCCACAGACCTGATAAATTGCATCCCACTTGCATATAAGCGTTGCGGTTTTTGATTTAAAATACAAGTAGAAACGGGAATCTTTTTGCGAAAAAAGTTGTCAAAATGATGACGATTTTGAAAGAAGTAATTATGAAGAAAATTTTATGTTTAGTTATGTGTGTATTTCTTGTTATCGGTTTGAGTGCCTGCGGAGGAGATATAAGCAAAGTAAAGACTCACGATGTGGATTCTAAAACCTATTCCGCAGATGATATTAACTCTGCTGTTGATACTATTGAAAAAGAGTTCGACGCCAATTGGAACGGCTGTACCCTCACGGAAATTTATTATGCAGGAGATGATTACTGCACCGATTTTCAGGAATTTGCCGACAGGAACAATGCAGATGAAGTTATTGTGCTGTTATCTTCATTTGATGTTGATTCATCAGGCGGCGACGGATCATTAAATCCGAATTCCACATATAATAACTGGAACTGGATTTTAGTCAGAACAAAAGGCGGAAAATGGCAGCATATTGACCACGGATATTGAGATAAAATGCATTAATCACTTATTTGTACAATGTATTAAAAAATTCACGGGACATATAATGTATCGGGAGGTGTCTTATGGCACGGAAAATCTTGATTACATTATGTGTCCTTTTTGTTATGCCTGTTTTTGTCATTACGGGGTGTGATGAAGTGCAGGAAAATCTTTCTCCGAAATCCTCGTTTATTGCCGATTTCAGCTGTGAATACAGAAAAATGAACATCACGGGAAAGCTGTCGGCAAGCGGCAAAAAGCTCATCAACATTTCGCTTGATTCTCCGAACACGGTCAGCGGTTTGTCGGTTACATATAAGGGTTCTGATCTTGAAATTTCAAGGGAGAATATGATTTGCTCCGCCGATGAAGCGTACATTCCCGAAAGCAGTTTCCCAAATATTACAAAAGAAATTTTATACGGAATTGCAGACGGCAGGGCGGTTTTTGAGGGGAAGTGCGAAGATGTGTGTACATACAGACTTGATTCAGCGTTCGGCAAAGCCGTTGTCAGCACAAATTCAAAGGGCTGTATAAGCAAAATCAGCGTTGACGGCGAAGATTACGAAATGGTGCTTTCTGATGTGAAAGATGCAAACGGCTGAACCGATTCACAAATTTTACGCTCAAAAATATTATGTAATAGCTGTATAAAAGCTTTTGGAAAGGCAAAAATACAAGTAAACAATTATTTGGAGCGTGAAAGCCTTGAATATACGAAGAGGAGATATCTATTATGCCGACCTGAGTCCCGTTGTAGGCTCTGAGCAGGGCGGAATCAGACCTGTGCTTATTGTTCAGAATAATGTCGGCAACCGATTCAGTCCGACTGTAATCGCCGCCGCAATCACAAGTCAGCAGTCAAAGGCAAATTTGCCTACCCACATTCCATTGCACGCCGACAGCTCAGGACTCGCCAAAGACAGCGTTGTTTTGCTTGAACAGGTACGAACAATCGACAAAAAACGGCTCAAAGAAAAATGGGTACTGTTGATGAAAATTCTATGAACGAATAAATAACGCAATATCAATCTCGTTCGGTCTTAACGCATAATTCCGCATTACATACGGATAATGCTATAAAGAAATAAACAGACAACAAAACGGTCGGTTCAGCTTGAGAAAAACTCCAAGCCAACCGACCGTTGTTTGTTGTGTTACTTTACTTCTATGCTACATTATAAGCGTATATGTAGTATAGAAGTAAACTTATTATTCTGAAAAGCAGTTAAAAATCACCTTTTTCCTGCATAGACATTTTTATGTTTCTTTCGGAATATTGAATTAGGTTGAATAGTGACGGGCGTACGTTTTTCAAAACATACCGAAATAACATCGGGGGAGAGGGTGAGGGTAAGCTTATCATTTTCAATAAGTTCGTTGATGATTTCAAGGTCAAGAATCATTGATGCGTCCGTGAGATTCCTGTAGCGGTTCTTATCAAGCGAAAACATAGTTTGCGAGTTATTTTTTTCGGAATTATAAATTGTGCGGAAAATTACATATTCGGCGCTCATAAGGTAGTTGCTGACTGCGTTTGTAAGGTGCTTGTTGCCGATTTTTGCAAGCAAATCGTAGATTACCGAGGTGGTGTTCATCAAAAGACTGCGGTTTATTTTGTTGATCATACTGCCTTTTTCGGTATTGATGACAACCTCTTTTTCGGCAGCCTCAAAAGGATCGGCTGTGAAATTTCTCTGTACGGTTCTGCCGAGAAGATAATCGGTTGAAACACCGTAGTATTCGGCTGTTTTTACGAGAAAATCAAGACCGCATTCACGGATTCCCTTTTCATAATGTGACAAAAGTGCCTGCGAAATTCCCATATCGCCTGCAACCTGTTTTTGACTCAAACCTCTTTCTTTACGAAGAAATGTTATAATTCTCGGAAAATCTTTGTTCAAGACTTGACACCTCATTTTTAAAGATAGTATAATTAACTTGATTGTCAGAAAAAGCAAAGCAGAATTTGCTCTAATAATATATAGTGCATTGAAAGCATTTACAGCAATATACTTACTATACAGACAGTATAATACAAAATTTACTTTTTGTAAATAATTAAGTGCCGATTTGCTGAAAGTCGGTTTATGGGAGAAGTTATGAAATCATACATAATTCATTTTATAAGACACGGTTCGATTGATGATACACTTGCGGGGAAATATATCGGAACAACAGATGCTCCGCTTTCCGACAGGGGCAGAATGGATTTGAAAAAACTCGATTATGAGTACAAATATCCGGGTACACAGGTTGTGTTCACAAGTCCGTTAAAGCGTTGTACCGAAACCGCAAAAATTCTTTATCCCGAACAAAATCCGCTTGTTATCGACAACCTTTCCGAATGTAATTTCGGTGAATGGGAGGGCAAAACTGCCGATGAGCTGAAAAACGATCCCGATTTTAAAAACGTGGCTCGCAGGCGATTCTTCCGTAAAACCTCCGAGGGGGGAGAGCAATGCCGATTTTACACGCAGAGTATGCAAAATGTTTGAGAGCATTGTTGAGGGACTTATGAAAACAGGTACTACCGAAAGTGTAATTGTCACTCACGGCGGTGTTATTATGACCTTGCTTGCAGTCTACGGACTTCCGCAGGCAAAACCGTTTGAATGGACAATGGACAACGGTTTCGGCTATTCACTCAGAGTTACTCCCGTACTTTGGCAGAGGGATAAAGTCTGTGAAGTATTCCAGACGATTCCGCTTCCGTCAGAGAATGACTGATTTTTTGAAACTTTGGCAGAATTGTAGCACAGTTTACAATCTTTTGCCGTATATTGTGGGATAATATCCATTGATAAACAATTGATTAAGGAGATATAAAAATGGCAGATTATAAAATTACTCTTTTAAAGGGCGACGGTATCGGTCCTGAAATCGTAAATCAGGCTGTAAAGGTTCTTGATTGTGCCGCTGAAAAATTTGGTTTTGGCGTTACATATGACGAGGCACTTCTCGGCGGTTGTGCTATTGATGCAACAGGCGTTCCGCTCCCCGATGAAACAGTTGCAAAGTGTAAGGCGTCTGACAGCGTGCTTCTCGGTGCGGTAGGCGGTCCTAAGTGGGATTCACAGCCGGGTAACAACCGTCCCGAGGCAGGACTTCTCGGTATCAGAGGCGCACTCGGACTTTTCGCAAATCTTCGTCCGTCGGTTATTTTCGGACCGCTCAAGAGTGCATCACCTATAAAGGATGAAATTATCGGCGGCAACCTTGATGTTATGATTGTTCGTGAGCTTACAGGCGGTATCTACTTTGGCGAAAGAGGCAGAAAAGAAGTTAACGGTCAGCCTGCGGCTTGGGATACGGAAATGTACACAATCGGTGAGGTTGAGAGAATTGCAAGGGTTGCTTTTGACCTTGCTATGAAGAGAAATAAAAAGCTCACAAGCGTTGATAAGGCAAATGTTCTTGAGTCTTCAAGACTTTGGAGAGAAACAGTTAAGAGAGTTGCCGAGGATTATCCCGAGGTTGAGCTTAACCATATGTATGTTGACAACTGCGCTATGCAGCTTGTAAGAAATCCCCGTCAGTTTGATGTTATTCTCACATCAAATATCTTCGGTGATATTCTTTCTGACGAGGCATCAATGATTGCCGGCTCAATCGGTATGCTCGCATCTGCAAGCCTTTCGGGCAGCAAGCTCGGTCTTTATGAGCCTATTCACGGTTCTGCTCCTGACATTGCGGGTCAGAATATCGCAAATCCGCTTGCTACAATCCTTTCTGTTGCAATGATGCTCCGTTATTCACTTGATCAGAGCGAGGCGGCAGACGCAATTGAGGCAGCTGTTGCAAAGGTTCTTGAAACCTACCGTACGCCCGATATCTATGAAGAGGGTTTCACAAAGGTTGGCTGTGATGAAATGGGCGACCGTGTTTGTGAGGCACTTTAATTGGTGAACGGTATGCAGCTTTTCGATATGCACTCTCATATTCTTCCGGGTATAGATGACGGTGCAAAAACGGTTGAGGACAGTCTGGAGTTGCTCTCCTGTCTTAAAAATCAGGGAGTAACGAATGTTTGTCTTACACCTCATTTTTATACAAATGAAATCAGCCTTGAAGATTTTATTGCCGAGAGGGCGGAAAAGTTTGAAAAATTCAAACCGCACATTCCGAACGGTATGAATATCGTTCTCGGAACAGAGGTTTATGTCACAAAGTATCTTTTCAACAATGAAAATATCAAAGGTATAAACTACGGAAATTCAAACTATATTCTCACTGAGTTTCCGTATAATGTAACATTTTCGGACAATTCGTATGAAATGCTCGACAGGCTTATGAGCGAACAGGGACTTATTCCCGTAATTCCTCATGTTGAGCGTTACAGCTTTCTTGTTGACAATCCTGATGTGATTGAAGATTTAAAACGGCTCGGTGTTGTTATTCAGACAAATATTTCAAATTATACAAAGAAAGCTCCGATGATGAAACGCCGCAGAATGTTAAAGCTTGTAAGTGCGGGACTTATCGACATTATCGGTACGGACGCACATTCATTCAATCATAATACACCTGAGCTTTATTCCGATGCAATCGAATGTATTGCCAAAAAATGCGGTCGGCAGGCGGTTGACAGATTAATGAAAAACAGCGAAAAAATTTTCAATGCCGCAATCGGCTGATATATTGCAAAAATAATAATCACACAAATAAAAAACGATTGATTTCCTTTCGGATTTCAATCGTTTTTTTGTTCAACTAATTCCACGGTATAATCGGGAGCAAAAAAATGCCCGACTTTTACGGAGTCGGGCAGATGTATGATTTTAAGTTAATCAGCCTTCACAGCCACAGCTGTCACATTCGGGAACATTGCCCACGATTGGCTCGGGATCAACGCCTCTTCTTTTGTAGTAGTCCGAAACGGCTGCCTTGATCGCCTGTTCTGCAAGAACAGAGCAGTGAACCTTGACAGGCGGAAGTCCGTCAAGAGCCTCCATAACCGCCTTGTTTGTGAGCTTGAGAGCATCATTGATTGACTTGCCCTTGATAAGCTCTGTTGCCATACTGCTTGTTGCAATAGCCGCACCGCAACCGAATGTTTTAAATTTTACATCTGTGATGATATCGTTATCAACCTTAATGTACATTTTCATAATATCACCGCATTTTGAGTTACCGACCTCGCCAATGCCGTCTGCGTTTTCAATTTCGCCTACATTTCTCGGATTAGCGAAATGATCCATTACTTTTTCCGAATAAGCCATTTTAATCCTCCTGAATATATTGTTGCCGAATATCTATTCAATTCTATACGAATTTTAACGGGTTGTCAATCAACCCTGAGCTTCCTGCTTTTTAATCTTTTCCCAAAGAGGTGACATACTTCTGAGGTACGAAACAATTTCGGGAACAATTTCAAGAATATAATCAATATCTTCCTCTGTATTGTCGTCAGAGAATGAAAGACGCATACTGCCGTGAGCAATTTCGTGGGGAAGACCGATTGCAAGAAGTACATGACTCGGATCAAGACTGCCCGATGTACAAGCAGAACCCGATGATGCCGAAACACCCTTGAGGTCAAGTCTTAAAAGAAGGCTTTCACCCTCAATGCCCTCAAAGCACATATTGACATTGCCGGGGAGTCTGTGAACTCTGTCACCGTTAATTCTTGAACGCTCAATCTTTAAAAGACCGTCGATAAGTCTGTCACGCATCTTTTCAAGCTTTGCGTTTCTTTCGTCCATACCGTCAACTGCAAGCTGAAGTGCGGCATCAAGACCGACAATACCTGCAACATTTTCGGTACCGGCACGCTTGTTTCTCTCCTGAGCACCGCCACAGATGAGGTTTTCAATTCTTACGCCTTTTCTGATGTAGAGAAGACCGCAGCCCTTCGGGCCGTGGAGCTTGTGTGCTGTCATTGAAAGAAGGTCAATGTTTTCTTTCTGAACATCAATCTTGACATAACCTGCCGCCTGAACTGCGTCTGTATGGAAAAGAACACCGTGCTTTCTGCAAATTGCACCGATTTCGGAAATCGGCTGAATTGTACCGATTTCGTTGTTTGCATACATAATCGAAACTATAGCCGTATCCTCACGAATTGCATTTTCAACATCCTCGGGATGAACAATACCGTTTTCGTAAACATCAAGATAAGTAACCTCAAAGCCTTCCTTTTCAAGAGCCTCACATGTGTGAAGAATAGCGTGATGCTCAAACTTTGAAGTAATGATGTGCTTTTTGCCCTTTGCCTTGAGAGCGTGACAAACACCCTTGAGTGCCCAGTTGTCGGATTCACTTCCGCCTGAGGTAAAGTAAATTTCATTCGGGTTAGCCGCACCGAGATTCTTTGCAATGTTTTCTCTTGCAGTTTCTACGGCAGCCTTTGCCTTTGCACCGATTGTATAAATGCTTGACGGGTTTCCGTAAACCTCGGTGAGGTATGGCATCATTTTTTCAAGCACCTTCGGCGAAAGTGCTGTAGTAGCCGAGTTGTCGGCATAAACATATCTCATTTTATATCCACCTTTATATAAGTTTATTGTTATGCAAATTGTTTTGCGGCTGCAACGGCAAGTCGGTCGCAACGCTCGTTTTCGGGATGACCTGCGTGTCCTTTTACCCACACAATTTCAACCTCGTGAGTATCATACAGGGTAAGAAGCCTGTCCCAAAGTTCGGGGTTCAAAGCCTTTTCTTTTTATTACGCATCCAGTTGTTTGCTTTCCACTTTTTAGCCCAACCGAGCTTTAGTGCGTTGCAAACATACTGCGAGTCGCTGTAAAGCGTTACCTTGCACGGTTCTTTGAGCAGAGCAAGTGCATTGATAACAGCCGAAAGCTCCATACGGTTGTTGGTTGTGTTTGCCTCACCGCCTGAAATTTCCTTTTCGTGACCGTTATATCTTAAAACAGCACCCCAACCGCCGGGACCGGGATTTCCGCTGCAAGCACCGTCTGTAAAAATTTCAACTTGTTTCAAAAATAATTCTCCTTTAATTCAGAGTGTACTAATTATTCAAAATATTAAAATCCGCACTATAGATTATAATACGCTGAAACGACAATTGCAACCCATTATTTGATATAATTCTGATAACTTTGGTAGGTGTTTGAACAAATTTTGAAATTTATACATAATATTGCAATTAAAAAATCGCTTACGGGTTTTATTTTACGGAAATTTCAAATTTTTATGCATAAAATTGCCTTTGTTATGCGGATTGCAAGCCTTGGATTTTGTGTTTGTTATGAAAATTTCTTGACATTACAGTAGGATATGCGGTAAAATAAAATGAAAAACTATGATAGGGTAGCTATGTGTTGCCATAATTACGGGAATAAAATTCGTATATTTTGCGGATATTATTATAAATACAGATGTTCACCGTTATCAGAACGGAGAATTTATTTTATAAATAAATTAAGACCTCACGGGCGCTCAGAGGTCTTTGATATATTTATTTTTCTTTTATTCAGTACATATTTCAGAAAACGGAGGTAGATTTGTGAGTACAGAAAAGAGGAACGAAAACTTTATGCTTAAACAGTCAAGGTACTCAAAAGGCAAAAAGAATGTGAAGCAATACTCTAAAAATAATGCTTCAAAAAAGAGCGGTTCGGGTAAAAACTTCCTACAACGCTTACTATAAGAAAAACTGATGACGGATTTCAGCCGAAATCGAACGGAAAGTCAAATTACGGCAAAAACGAAATATCCGTCAAAGTCAAAGGGTTATCCCAAAAAGAATGCTCAGAAGCCGTCAATTAAGATTGCATTTCTCGGCGGCCTTAACGAAATAGGCAAGAACATCACCCTTGTTGAATGTGAAAACGATATAATCATCATCGACTGCGGCATGGCATTTCCTGACGGGGATATGCTTGGCGTTGACCTTGTAATTCCAGATTTCACATATATTGAACAGAATGCCGACAGAGTTAAGGGTATTATCCTTACACACGGACACGAGGATCACATCGGCGGTTTGCCTTTTCTTCTTTCAAAGGTGAATGTGCCGATTTACGGTACACCGCTTACGCTCGGTCTTGTAGGCAACAAGCTCAAGGAGCATAGTCTTTACAATCAATCTCAGCTTAATGTAATAAATGCAGGTCAGTCAATAAAGCTCGGTTGTATGAAGATTGACTTCATTCATGTAAACCATTCGATTCCCGATGCTGTTGCTTTTGCAATTCACACTCCGGGCGGTACTATTGTTCACACGGGCGACTTCAAGATTGACTGCACACCTATCACGGGTGATATGATTGACCTTTCAAGCTTTGCAAGAGTGGGTGACGAAGGTGTTCTTGCACTTCTTTCGGAGAGTACAAATGCCGAAAGGCCCGGATACACCCCTACGGAAAGAACTGTATCCGACAGCCTTGATAATCTTTTCAAGAGTGCGGAAAATTACAGAATTATAATTGCAACTTTTGCGTCAAATGTAAACCGTGTTCAGCAGATTATTGACTGTGCAGAAAAGTACGGAAGAAAGGTTGCTTTTTCGGGCAGAAGTATGGTCAACTATATGGATGTTGCACAAAAGCTCGGATATCTTCATCTTCCCGAAAATATTCTTATCGATATTGATATGCTCGACAAGTATATGCCGCAGCAGGTTGTTCTTGTTACAACAGGCAGTCAGGGCGAGCCAATGAGCGCACTTTCAAGAATGGCATATTCAGACCACCGCAAGGTAATGGTCGGTGAGGGTGATTTCATCATAATTTCAGCCAATCCGATTCCCGGTAATGAGAAAACAGTCGGCAATGTTGTTGACGAACTTCTTAAAAAGGGTTGTAAGGTAATTTATGAGTCAATGTATGAAGTTCATGTTTCAGGTCATGCCTGTCAGGAGGAACTCAAAATCATGCAGAAGCTTGTAAAGCCAAAGTATTTTATCCCTGTTCACGGCGAACAGAAACACCTCAGAAAACATGCCGACCTTGCAATGTTTCTCGGTATGGAACGCAAGAACATTTATATCGGTGATGTCGGAAGTGTTCTTGAAATCAACGAGGATTATATGAAAGAGCTTCCGCCTGTTCAGGCAGGCAAGGTGTTCGTTGACGGTCTTGGCGTTGGTGATGTCGGAAGTATCGTTCTTCGAGACAGGAAGCACCTCGGACAGGACGGACTTATCATTATTGTTGCTTCTCTTGATGTTTATGACGGTCATGTTATCAGCGGTCCCGATATTGTTTCAAGAGGATTTGTATATGTTCGTGAGAGCGAAAGACTTCTTGAAGAGGTCAAGCAGACCGCTCTTGCAATTCTTGAGGATTGTGCAGAGAATAATGTTCACGAATGGGGCATTATTAAGAACAGAATCAAGGATGATGTTTCAAAACTTATCGGTCAGCGTACAAGGAGAGCTCCGATGATTCTTCCTATTCTTCAGGAGGTTTAAGTTTTATTCGCTGATTTATTTTTTGCTATTTTGTTATTAACAGAGGTTTGACATGAGAAAAAGAAATTGGACGCTTACACCGTGGTTCATAATTTTTTCGGTGATAATGTTTGCCATGGCTGTTGTCAGCTATGACTATTCGCCTGTTGTGTTCTATATCGAACTCGGTGTGTCTGTTCTTTCATTAGCCGTTGTGCTTATAACTTCATTGCGATTTACAAGCTATGTAAAAAGTACGGTAAAAAATATAGTCGGAAGTATAAAGGGTATTAACGAAGAGTACCTTGAAAAATTCAGTTGCCCTGTTGCCGTTATAGGCAGACAGGGTGACATTGTATGGTGCAATTCACGATTCCGCAAGGCTATGTGCGGCGGAAAGGGCGCAGAGGGCGATAATATCAAAGCCTACCTTTCGGGAAAAGAAATTGACTGTCTGAAAAAGGGTGAGGGCTGTGATGTTGCCATTGACGGCAGAGAATACACGGTTTATTGCCGTTCTACAGGCGAGGGCGCTGTCTGTGAATTTATCGAAAACACCTATTATAAGCAGATTACAAGGGAATATCTTGCTTCCAAGCCGTGCGTTGCGATTGCTGTTTTTGACAATGCAGAGGACTTTTCCGATAACTCGGACGAGTCGTTTTCCGAGGCAATGCTCGATATTGAAGTTTGCCTTCAAAAGTGGGCTGAGCAGTATTCGGCTCTTTACAAAAAAATCGGCAACAACCGTTATATGATAATTTTCAGAGATGCCGATGTTGAAAAAATGGCAGCCGATAAGTTTCCGATTCTTAAAACTATCCGAGGAATTACGATAAACAACCACAGTGCGTCAATCTCCGTAGGTCTTTGCCGAGGTTATAATAACATCAAAGAGAGCGAGCTCAACGCAAGGAAAGCCCTTGAAATGGCACTGGGCAGAGGTGGCGATCAGGTTGCTGTCATTAAAAAAGACAATACATACGAGTTCTTCGGCGGAAAGGTTGCCGCAGCGGAAAAAGCAAGCAAGGTGCGTATGAGAGTTATTGCAAACGCAATCAGCCGTGTTGTTGCCGACTGCGACAAGATCTTTATTATGGGACACAAGTTTTCCGACCTTGACTGTGTAGGTGCGGCAATCGGACTTCAATGCATAATGGAGAAAACTTTCAAGCGTTATTCAAAGGTTGTCATTAACCGAGAAACCTCAATGGCAAAACAGCTTATTGAATATACTGATGAAAAACTCGACACCGATATATTCATTTCTCCGGAAGCCGCTCTTTCGGGACTTACCCAGAAGTCGCTTCTCATCATAGTTGATACGCACCTGAAGCGTTCTCTTGAAAGTACGGAGCTTTACGAAAAATGTAAAAAGGTTATCATTATCGACCACCACAGAAAGGCGGTTGATTACATAAACAACGCTCTTGTGTTCTGTCACGAACCCTCGGCGTCTTCAACCTGTGAAATGTGCAGTGAAATAATCAGCTGTCTTGATGATTCTCCGCTCACATATGTTCAGGCTGACGCAATGCTTGCAGGCATTACACTTGACACAAAGAATTTTGCCGTTAAAACAGGCGTGCGCACATTTGAGGCGGCGGCTTATCTGAGAAAAAGGGGTGCAAACACGCTCACCGTAAAGGGTATGTTTTCCGATAATATCGAAACCTACCGTGAAAAGGTTGACATTGTGTGCAAGGCTCATGTTTACCGTGGCTGTGCAATTTCGATTGCGCCGAGCGGTGACGGCGATATAAGGCTTGCGTCGGCTCAGGCGGCTGATGAAATGCTCAACCTCAAAGGTGTTGACGCATCCTTCGTTCTTTTTGAAGACAACAGTCAAATTAACATTTCAGCAAGAAGCTACGGTAATGTTAATGTTCAGATTATAATGGAAAAGCTTGGCGGCGGCGGTCATCAGACCATGGCGGCGACTCAGCTTAAAAACACTACAAAAGAGCTTGCTTATCAACAGTTGCTGTCTGAAATTGACAACACACTTGATGATGAGGAAAACTCGTAAGAAAGGTTGATTGGTTATGAAAGTAATTTTAATGCAGGATGTAAAATCACTCGGCAAAAAAGGCGAGCTTGTTGAAGCGTCTGACGGTTATGCAAGAAACTTTCTCCTTCCGAGAAAGCTTGCAAAAGAGGCAAACGCTCAGGCTATGAATGAATATAAGAATGCCGAGAATTCCAAAAATTATAAAATTGCAACCCAAAAGGCTCAGGCAGAACATGACAAAAAGACTCTTGAGGGCAAAACCTTTAAGATGACTGCAAAAGCAGGACAGGGCGGCAGACTTTTCGGCAGCGTAACTTCAAAGCAGGTTGCCGAAGAAATCAAAAAGCAGTACAACATTGATGTTGACAAGCGCAAGGTTGTTCTTGACTGCGACATTAAGGAATTCGGTACATATCACGCAGAGGTAAAGCTCTTTACAGGCGTTTCTGCAAAGATTGATGTTCAGGTATCCGAGGCATAATAAACAGGAGTAAAAATGGCTGATTTAAATTTTGCGGGCAGTTATGACGGACTTCATCTGCCGTACAGCCCCGAAGCGGAACAAGCGGTTTTAGGTGCAATCATTCTTGAAAGCGACACCTTTGACAAGGTTGTTGATACCCTGAAAAGCCCCGATTATTTCTATGTTTCTCTGCATAAGCTGATTTTTGCACAAATGCAGGAGATGATCGGACTCGGTCTTAACATCGACTTTGTCACTCTGCTTGAAAGATTAAAACAGAATAAAGCTTTTGACGAGTCAACAGGAAAAACCTATCTGATGGATCTTGTCAACAATTGCCCTTCAATTTCTAATGCCGAAGAATATGCGAAGATTATTGCAGAAAAGTACAATGTCCGCAGACTTATTACGGCATCCCGTGAAATTATTGATGACGCAACTGCAGGCAACGAGGATCCCTCGGTTCTGATTGATTCGGCAGAACAGAAGATTTTTGACATCAGACAGGGCAATGAAAAGCACGGTCTTGAGCGTATCAACTCGGTAATTTTACAGACTTTTGACCGACTTGACGCACTCAACAGCGAAACCGACAACAGTATGAAACCTATCCCAACGGGCATAGGCGACCTTGACCGAATGATTACGGGACTTAACCGTTCCGACCTTATCATTCTTGCCGCCCGACCGGGTATGGGTAAAACGAGTTTCGCACTCAATATTGCACGAAATGTTGCGTGTAAGTCCAAAAAGACCGTTGCGTTTTTCTCGCTTGAAATGTCAAAGGAACAGCTTGCAAGCCGTCTGCTTTCAAGTGAGGCGCTTATAGGCGGTACAAAACTGAGAACAGGTCAGCTTACCGAGGAGGAGTGGTCAAGACTTATCCCCGCAAGCGATATTCTCAGCAAAACCGACCTCTATCTTGACGATACTCCGGGTATTACAATTCCTGAGATGAAGTCAAGACTTCGCCGACTTCACAACCTTGACCTCGTTGTAATCGACTATCTTCAGCTTATGTCGAGCGGCAGAAAGATTGACAACCGTGTAAATGAAATTTCGGAAATCACACGAAATCTGAAAATTCTTGCAAAGGAAATGAATGTTCCCGTAATCACCCTGTCACAGCTTTCCCGTGCCGCAGAAAAGCGTGATGACCACAGACCGCAGATTGCCGACCTGAGAGATTCGGGTTCTATCGAGCAGGATGCCGATATCGTACTGTTCCTTTATCGTGAGGGCTATTATGACAAAGAGAGCGGAGAGGATTCTGCCGCACCGACAGCCGATATGAATTCGGGCGAGTGTATCGTAGCAAAGAACCGTCACGGTGAAACTAATATTGTAAAACTGCATTGGCAGGGCGAGTTCATGCGCTTTACGGGAACGGACAACCGAGATGCTTAACCGTGTTACAGCAACCGTTGAAAAATACGGCTTGCTTGAAAAAGGTGACAGCGTAATCGTTGCACTTTCGGGCGGAGCTGATTCTACGGCTTTGTTAAGCGTTTTTGTTTCTCTGAAAGAAAAATATAATCTTTCGATTTATGCCGCTCATATCAACCACAATATCCGTGGTGATGAGGCAAAGCGTGATGAAAATTTCTGTAAAATTCTTTGTAAGAAATTTAACACGGAACTTTTCATAAAAAGCGTTGATGTTCCCACACTTGCCAAACAGCAGAAAATCAGCGAAGAGCTTTGCGGAAGAAATGTCCGCTACGCTTTCTTTGAAGAGCTTTCGCAAAAACTTTGTGCAAAGATTGCAACCGCTCACACGGCATCCGACAATGCCGAAACGCTGATATTCAATATTGCAAGGGGTGCGTCTTTGGCAGGTTTGTCGGCAATTCCTCCAAAACGGGGGAACATAATCAGACCGCTGATTGAACTTTCGAGAGGTGACATTGAAAGCTATTGCGAGGAAAACAACCTTGAATATGTTACCGACAGTACGAATCTTGCCGATGATTACACACGAAATTACATTAGGCATAACATTATTCCGTGTCTTAAAAAGCTGAATCCTTCTTTTGAACGGACGGCTTTAGGCTTGAGTGAAAATGCAGGAGAATCGGCTGCTTTCATTAAGAAATGTGCCGAAAAATCCGTGCATGACTGCAAAGGTGATTTTGGCTACGACTGCAAAAAGCTGTTGAGCCTTGATTCTGCCGTTCTGAAGGAAATGTTGTTTATTCTGTTAAAGAATAATTGCAACATTTCTCCCGAAAGAAAAACAATTTTACTATTGTGTGAAATAATCAGAAACGGAGGAAGCGTTGAACTGTCAAAACAATGTACAGCCGTTTCAAAACAGGGAATACTCCGCTTTGTATGTTCTAAAAACTCCCCCGATTTTAATGAAATTCCGTTAAAGAATAATATGACCTTTTCTTATGACGGAAAAATATACACGGTAAATGAAATTACCGAAAAAGTAACAAATCAAAATAACCTCGTTTCCAAAAAGCGGCTTGGCGAAAATCCTGTTTTTCGCACACGCAGAGCAGGCGACAGGTTTACATATCCGGACCGCATGGTCACAAAACCGCTCCGCAAGGTTTTTAACGAACAGAAAATCCCGTCCGAAATGAGGGACAGGCTGTTACTGCTTGCGGTATCCAACACCGTTTTGTGGTGTGAAAAGCTTGGTGTTTCATTGCAGGGAAAGGCAGATGACACCGAAAAAACCGAAAAATTACTCATAAATATAGACAAAGAGGGTTAATTATGCATAAGGATATTGAAAAAATTCTTTATTCAGAAAAAGATATTGAAAATATTGTGAACACTATTGCAAAACAGATTGAAAAAGATTATAATGACAAAGATTTTATAATGGTCGGTCTGCTCAAGGGCAGCGTTGCCTTTATGGTTGACCTTATGAGAAAGGTTAATCTTGATTTTTCAATCGACTTTATCGTTGCTTCAAGCTACGGCAGCGGTACTGTAAGCTCAGGCAGAGTTAATATTCAGAAGGATATTTCCCAGTCTGTTGAGGGCAAGGATATTCTCATTGTTGAGGATATTATCGACTCAGGCAATACTCTTGACTTTATCACAAAATATCTCAAAGCCAAGAAGGCAAAATCAGTAAAGCTCTGTACACTTTTTAACAAGCCGGACAGACGGGTTGCCGATATCCATATTGACTACGCAGGTGCGGTAATTCCGGATGAATTTATCGTCGGCTACGGTCTTGACTATGACGAAAAGTACAGAAATCTTCCTTATGTAGGCGTATTAAAGCCGTCAGTTTATTCGTGATTTTAATGCGAAAATAAGCCGCAAATTTTCGTGGCATTACATATTTCCACCTCGGAAAAATAATACTATACAGAGGAGTGACAGCATTGGACAATAAAAAGAAAGTGCGCAATCTGCTGCTTTATCTCGGAATTCCCATTCTGATAATCATTATAACAGCGGCTGTGCTGAGCACAAATAAGTCAACTTCACCGAAAACCTCGGAGCTTGAGCAGTATTTTGTTCAGGATATGGTTGACAGCTTTAACATTGACTACGGTTCAGGTCAGATTGAAATTACCCTTAAAGAGGGTATGAGTCCCATCAAATCAACCGATTCCGACTCTCAATCTGCAACAACTGCTACTCAGACTGCAACTGAACAGCAGGAAACCCGCTCGAACAGCAAAAAACTCAAAGATTGTTGTAAAAGGACAGCTTGCCGATATTCAGCGTTTCCTTGATGACATCAAGCCGTACTACAATCCGGCGTCAACTGATGAAATTCCGCATAACCTTACCCGTGCAACGGATAATTCCATACTTATGGAAATGATTCCGACACTAATCATTATGATTATTCTCATCGTTGCCTGGGTGCTCATTATGAAGAAAATGGGCGGCGGCGGTCTTGGCGGCAAGGAAATGAGCTTTGGCAAAGCCAAGATTAAGAATACAAACGATGAAAAGCGCAAGACAACATTTGATGATGTTGCAGGTGCCGATGAAGAAAAGGAAGAGCTTGCAGAGGTTGTTGAGTTCCTCAAGGCTCCTGAAAAGTATAACAAACTCGGTGCAAGAATACCAAAGGGCGTTCTCCTTGTAGGCCCTCCCGGTACAGGTAAAACATTGCTTGCAAGAGCTGTTGCAGGTGAGGCAGGTGTGCCGTTCTTCTCAATTTCAGGTTCAGACTTTGTTGAGATGTTTGTCGGTGTCGGTGCGTCCCGTGTTCGTGACCTCTTTGATCAGGCAAAGAAAAACTCACCTTGTATCATCTTTATTGATGAGATTGACGCCGTAGGTCGCCAGAGAGGCGCAGGTCTTGGCGGCGGCAACGATGAGCGTGAGCAGACTCTTAACCAGTTGCTTGTTGAAATGGACGGTTTCGGTGCTAACGAGGGTGTAATCCTTATTGCCGCAACTAACAGACCCGATGTTCTCGATCCGGCTCTTATGCGTCCGGGCAGATTTGACCGTCAGGTTGTTGTAAGCTATCCCGATGTAAACGGCCGTGAGGCTATCCTCAGGGTTCATGCAAGAAAGAAACCTCTTGCACCCGATGTAAATCTCAAGACTATTGCTAAAACAACAGCCGGATTTACAGGTGCAGACCTTGAAAATCTTCTTAATGAGGCCGCACTTCTTGCCGCAAGAAAAGATAAAAAAGCCATTACTATGGACGAAATCAAGGAGGCAACAGTCAAGGTTGTTGTCGGTGCAGAGAAAAAGAGCAAAGTAATGAGTGAGAAAGAGAAAAAGCTCACAGCCTATCATGAGGCAGGTCACGCAATTCTCTTTGATAAGCTTGAAACTCAGGATCCTGTTCACGAGATTTCAATTATCCCGACAGGTATGGCAGGCGGTTACACAATGCCGCTTCCGAGTGAGGACAAGTCATACAACTCACGCAGAGGTATGTATGAGGATATCGTTGTAAGTCTTGGCGGTCGAGTTGCCGAAGAACTTATTATGGATGACATCTCAACAGGTGCGTCAAACGATATCGAAAAGGCTACAAAAACAGCCCGTGCAATGGTTACAAAGTACGGTATGACTAAGGAACTCGGTTGTGTATGCTACGGCACAGACAACAACTCCGTATTCCTCGGCAGAGATATGGGCAGCAGAACTCAGGATTATTCCGAGGCTACCGCTGCTAAAATCGATCAGCTTGTTCTTGATATGGTCAACAAGGCATATGGCGACGCTACTAAGATTCTCAGCGATAATATGGATAAGCTCCACGATATTGCAAAATATCTTATCAAGCATGAGAAGATGGGCAGCGAGGACTTTACTGCCGTAATGAACGGCACATATAAAGAACCCGAAGAAGTTGAGCAGGAAACTGCCGACAAAGAACCCTCAGCCGAAACAAAGGTTGACGAGTCCACAGAAGGTTAATATCAAATAAACATAGCCTCTCGCAATGAGAGGCTATGCGTGTATATGAATCAAAATTTAAACGAATGTATGAAGTTGTGTCAGGTGTTTGACACAGTAAAGGGTAGATGAAATGGCACAGGATAAAATTATTGTGAGAGGTGCAAAAGAGCATAACCTCAAAAATGTAAATGTTGAAATTCCCCGTAACAAGCTTGTCGTAATTACAGGACTTTCGGGTTCGGGCAAAAGCTCGCTTGCGTTTGACACAATCTATGCCGAGGGACAGAGAAGATATGTTGAAAGCCTTTCTTCCTATGCAAGAATGTTTCTCGGTCAGATGGACAAGCCTAATGTTGAAAGCATAGAGGGACTTTCGCCTGCAATATCAATCGATCAGAAAACTACTTCAAAGAATCCCCGTTCAACGGTCGGTACGGTTACGGAAATTTACGATTATCTCCGCCTTTTGTACGCAAGAATAGGTGTTCCGCATTGTACGGTTTGCGGAAGGGAAATCCGTCAGCAGACAGTTGACCAGATTGTCGACAAGATTATGACCTATGAAACGGGTACGAAAATTCAGATTATGGCTCCCGTTGTAAGGGGCAGAAAGGGCGAACACGCAAAGGTTCTTGACAGTGCCGGAAAATCGGGTTATGTCCGTGCAAGAGTTGACGGGATCATCTATGATTTGTCAGAAAATATTCCGATTGAGAAAAATAAAAAGCATAATATAGAAATCATTGTTGACCGTCTTGTAATCAAGCCTGAAATAGCATCAAGACTTTCAGACAGCATCGAAACAGCGTCAAAGCTTGGCGGCGGTCTTGTTACGGTGAACTTCAACGGCGATGAGGATGTGACTTTTTCACAAAAATATGCCTGCCCCGAACACGGTGTGAGCATTGACGAGCTTTCACCGAGAATGTTTTCATTCAACAATCCGTTCGGTGCGTGCCCAAAGTGTACGGGACTCGGCGTGTTCCTCAAAATTGATGAGAACAAAATTATTCCCGATATGTCAAAGAGTATCCGTGACGGCGGTATCAAGGGCAGCGGATGGGCAATGGAAGGCAGTACAATTGCCGCAATGTATATGGAGGCTTTAGCGAAAAAGTACAATTTTTCGCTTGATGAACCGCTTGAAAATCTCCCGAAGGAAACTATCGACAAAATCCTCTACGGCACAGGTGATGATGAGCTGACAATCAATAAAAAATCGGTTTACGGCGGAGGTACTTATCAGCATAAATTTGAGGGTATAATCAACAACCTTGAACGCCGTTATCATGACACAAGCAGTAACTGGATTAAGGATGAAATCCGTTCGTATATGGCAGAAATTCCGTGCGATCTTTGTCACGGTGACAGACTTTCAGCCGAAAGCCTTGCAGTAACAGTCGGCGGACTTAACATTGCCGATTTCTGCAAAATGTCGGTTATTGACGCACTCGACTTTGTAGGTCAGCTCAAGCTTACAGAAAAAGAGCAGATTATCGGTGCTGAAATTATAAAAGAAATTAACGAAAGACTTAACTTCCTCAAGAGCGTAGGACTTGGTTACCTTACTCTTTCAAGAAGCTCGGGAACACTCAGCGGCGGTGAAAGTCAGCGAATCCGCCTTGCAACGCAAATCGGCAGTTCGCTTATGGGTGTGCTGTATATTCTTGACGAGCCGAGTATCGGACTTCATCAGCGTGACAATGAAAAACTTCTTGCAACCTTAAAGCGACTTCGTGACCTCGGAAATACTGTTATCGTTGTTGAACACGATGAGGACACTATGTATGCCGCAGATTGCATTGTGGATGTAGGTCCCGGGGCAGGTATTCACGGCGGTGAAATTGTCTGTGTCGGTGATGTTGAAAAGATTAAGCAATGTCCGAATTCAATCACAGGCAAGTATCTTTCGGGCGAACGCAAAGTTCCCGTTCCCGAAAAGCGCAGAAAAGGCAACGGACTTTTCCTTGAAGTCAGAGGAGCGGCTGAAAATAACCTTAAAAATATCAATGTTAAAATTCCGCTCGGTGAATTTGTCTGTGTAACAGGTGTTTCGGGTTCGGGCAAAAGCTCACTTGTAAACGAAATTCTTTACAAAGCCCTTGCCCGTGATCTTAATCGAGCAAAGACAATCCCCGGCAAGCACAAGGAAATCAAGGGTATGGAAAATCTTGATAAGGTAATTGCCATTGACCAAAGTCCTATCGGCAGAACTCCCCGTTCAAATCCTGCAACATACACAGGTGTGTTCACGGACATCAGAATGCTTTATGCCGCTACAACCGATGCGAAAATGCGTGGTTTTACGCCAAGCAGATTTTCATTCAATGTAAAGGGCGGCAGATGTGAGGCTTGTCAGGGTGACGGTATTATCAAGATTGAAATGCACTTTTTGTCAGATGTTTATGTTCCGTGTGAGGTCTGTAAGGGCAAGAGATATAACCGTGAAACCCTCGAAGTAAAGTACAAGGGCAAGTCAATCAATGATGTTCTTGAAATGTCCGTTGAGGAGGGAATGGAGTTCTTCTCAAATATCCCGAAGATTTACAGAAAGCTGAAAACCCTGTATGAAGTAGGTCTTGGTTATATAAAGCTCGGTCAGCCTGCAACAACGCTTTCGGGCGGTGAGGCTCAGCGTGTAAAGCTTGCAACAGAGCTTTCAAAACGCAGTACGGGCAAGACAATTTATATTCTTGACGAGCCGACAACGGGCTTGCACATTGCCGATGTACACAGACTTGTTGATGTTCTTCAGCTTCTTGTTGACGGCGGAAACACGGTTGTTGTAATTGAACACAACCTTGACCTTATCAAGACTGCCGATTATCTTATCGACCTCGGTCCCGAGGGCGGTGACGGCGGCGGTACAATCGTCGCCAAAGGCACTCCCGAACAGGTTGCAAAGGTTGAAAAATCATTTACGGGACAGTATCTTAAACCGTTGTTATAATTCTTATAAAGAAAAATAATCGTTTTAAAAATAAATATAAAGAAATTTCGGAGAAATTGCATTGTTTAGTGCAATTTCTCCTTTTTTTGAGCCTGTAAGTGGGAGGTGATTTTTTTGACAGACCAAATTCTTATAGCGTTGATTTCATTTGCAGGAACTCTTGCAGGCTCACTTGCAGGCATTTTTACAGCGTCAAGATTATCAAATTATCGCATTGAACAGCTCGAAAAAAAGGTTGACAAGCATAATAATCTTGTTGAGCGTGTATATCTTATTGAGCAGCACGAGGCAGTTAATGACAACAAAATCAAAACAGCGGAACACAGAATAGCGGATTTGGAAAACGAACAAAACAAGGAAAGGAAAATATAATATAATGAGTAAAATAAAAATATGCTTAAAAAAACCGTGTTTAAAAAGAGCGTTCAGAACATTTATTCAGACTGCTCTCGGTTATGTTATCACCAATGTAACGCTCGCTTTGGGCGGTCTTGATTTTAACGACGGTGATGTTGTAAAGAACGCTCTCATCGGTCTTGCTGTTGCGGCTGTTGCGGCAGGTGCATCGGCAGTAATGAATTTAAAAGAGGGAGAAGATAAAGACAATGAGTAAAAAAATATATCTCAGTCCGTCAAACCAAAACGGCAACACCTATGCAACGGGCGGTACGAATGAAATGGCTCAGTGCGACAAAATTGCCGCCGCAGCAGCCAAAGCACTCAAGCGTTGCGGATTCGATGTTATGGTTGCAAAGTCGGGCACGCTTATGCAGACACGCTGTCCAGAGTCGGATAAGTTTGGAGCAGACATTCATATGCCGATCCACACTAATGCGTTTAACGGCAAATATACGGGCGGTACAAGAGTGTTTTGCCTGAACTCAAACGGCAGAAAGGCTGCCGAGGCGGTAAAGTCTGCCCTCGGAGCAATCTCGCCCGGCAAGGACGATTCAGTCAGCTACAAAACCGATCTCTACGAAATCAATGTGCCGAAGGCTTTGTCGGTATATGTTGAGTGTGAATTCCACGACACCGTGACAGGCTCGGATTGGATACGCAAGAATACAGTTGCAATCGGAGAGGCAATCTGCAAGGGTATGTGCAATTATTTTGATGTGAAATACAAAACTGACTCTGCAGACTCAGACAGTTCAAAAGCGGGTTCGGATAAAGCTTTCAGGCGTTATATCGTGAGAATAACCTCGTCAAACGGCGTGAATATCCGTAAAGGTCCGGGTACAAATTACGATGTGAACGGTGCTGTTCCAAAGGGCGGAGCGTACACGATAGTCGAAGAAAAGTCGGGTGCAGGTGCAGCCAAGTGGGGCAAACTCAAAAGCGGTGCCGGCTGGATAGCACTTGATTATACCGAAAAAATAAGATAAAGCAAAAAAGGAGTCGTGATTTTTCACGGCTCCGATTTTTATGCAGAAATTATGTAATTATGAATTTTTTCCAAACGCAAAAAAGACCGTCAAATGACGATCCTTTTCGCGATTGTGTGTTTTATGAAAATGAATGTTTCAATAAAGAAGCAAACATTTTTGCCGAATATTTAATGAACAGGTAAGATTAAAGTTTTGAACTTTATCTTTGTTCATTGTCTTATATTATACCGATTTTTAGGGGTAAATTCAAGGTGAGAGGGGGCAATTCTAATATTCATACAGTCGAAAAGACAAACTGTACAAAAAATCAAGAAGATGTTTGTGCAGTATTTTTTTAGAATCTTAAATTACCCGACAAAAACGATGATTTTAATAATTGGCTCTATACAAAATAAACAAAAAGTAAATCAATAAGAAATATTGTTTTTACTGTTAAACACCATTTTTAATTGGATTAATCTTTTTCCTGCGGATATTTGCCATAAAAATAAGTGCAACGATAAAGGCTACAGCTTCGCCGATCGGGAATGCAATCCAGATTATTGAAGATGCAAAATCAAAGCATGAAAATATGTATGCAAGGGGCAGAGGAACAACAATAAGTCGTACAAGCGAAAGTATCAGCGAATGCACACCGTTGCCGAGTGCCTGAAAAATTCCCTGATACGCAATGTTAGCACCGACAAATATAAATCCGGGTGTGATTATTCTAATTGCAAGCATTGCAAGTTCGGTTGTCGATTCTGTAAGCGAGAATATTCCGAGTATCTGTTTTGCAAAAATTTGAAGAATTATAATTCCTGCACAAAGAATTGATACCGTGTAAATAAGTCCGTATTTAATGCTGTCGTTTACTCGCTTTTTATCCTGTTTGCCGTAGTTGAACGCTATAATCGGAATCATCGCATTGTTCATGCCGAATGCGGCAAAAAATACAAACTGCTGAATTTTGTAGTAGATACCGTAAGCCGTAACCGCATCCGTTGAAACTCTTACAAAAATAACATTAATGCTGTATGTCAAAATCGACATAAGCGCCTGCATAATAATAGCGGGGATACCAACCTGATAAATCTGCCTGATAATCCTGCCTTCGGGTTTCATATACTTTAATGATGTGTTGAAATGCTTTGAATTGCATCTAGAAATAGAAATATGCGTCAAATAAAGAATGAAATGAACTGACCTATAACCGTTGCGATAGCCGCACCGTCAATACCAAGCTTCGGGCAACCGCACCAACCGAAAATCATAATCGGATCGAGTATCATGTTCACAACCGCACCGACAATCTGCGCAACTGTTGTCTGCATTGTATATCCCGTTGCCTGTAACAGCTTTTCAAAAATCATGTACATACTAACGCCCAGTGAACTGTAGGTGCAGATTTTCAGATACGAAACAGCCATTGATGTGATAATCGTATCGCTTGTTTGTGAGGCTATGTATGCGTCAACTCCGAAAATTCCGAAAAGCACAAATATAACACAGGTGCAAAGTGCAAGAAAAATTGAATTGCCCGAAATTTTACTGCACTTTTCTTTATTGCCCTCACCAAGACTTCTTGACAAAATCGAGTTGATGCCTACTCCCGTACCGACTCCGACCGCAACCATAAGCATCTGAACAGGAAATGCCAGCGTGAGTGCATTTACCGCATAATCACCGAGTGAGGGTATATTCGGATCTTTCATACAGCTTACAAAGTAGCTGTCAACGATATTGTACACAGCCTGTACAACCATTGAAATTATCATCGGAACACCCATAGTAAGCAAAAGCCTGCTTATTTTTTCAGTTCCCATTTTATTCATTTTTTGCGTTTTTTCCATTATATAACCTCCGATTAACCTCCTATGTTTTTGACACAAAAATGTGCAGCATTGAAAATCCGGACTTATGCCATTCAATGCTGCACGACTACTCTTATTATACACTTTTTATTATGCTTTTGTAATTGATTTACACACCAAAATTTTGGTAAAAACGCAAAATCTTTTTGTTGATTATCCGAATTATATGTCATAAACAAAGAAATTTTGAAAAACAGAGCATAGTCCGTACAAAGGGACAGTGAATGTATGTCACTTATAACATCGAACAAATGTTCTTGAATTTGTTCGATAAGTTCTGTATAATGGAATTAGAAGGTTGAAAGCCCCGCCGACCTTCTAAATGAATAAAATCAAGGAAAGGATATCGGTATGGTTAATTATTTTGAATGGTCAATGGAATATAAAAATACTGCCGACAGCATTCAGGATGTTATCGACAGACTCAAAGCAGAAAAAAGAGGCAAATCGGAAATCAACAAAAAAGAACTTGATTTGAAAATTGCAAAATACAAGATTTATTATAATGAATGCATTCACATTTCAAATCATCTTATGGATAGATATTACGGAGCATGATAAAATGAAAAGAGAATTTATACATATTACAGACAACAACAAACACAGATTAATGTCGGATTCGGGATTTTGGCACGGCAGTACAAATGAAAATTCCCGTGATAAGATGAAGAAAATTCTTTCAATGGCTGTTCTGAACGAGCTTACCGAAAGACAGAGAATCTGTATTGTAGATTATTATCTCAACGGCAAAAAGGAAAAGGAGATTGCAAAAGAACTGGGAGTCAACTCGTCAACGGTTTTCCCGTCACATTATGAAGGCAAGGGATAAACTCAGACACATTGCGTCTTATTATGTAAATTAATCGTCAGCAATTTCAAAATCGGGAAGATACCACAGCAATGACTTCTTCGGCACTGTAGCCGTTTTTACAAAGGTAATCAATTCCCGAAAGACTCACTCCGACACATTCGGCATTTGCGTCAAAATCGGTTTGGTAACAATCCCACGGAGATGCAACGCTGTGAATATACCTGTAATTTTCGTTTTTGTATGTAGTACCGTTTGAAGTTTCGGAATAGGGAACAAACAACGCTTCGCTGTTTTTGCGGAGCGTTTTGTTTTTTGCACTCTCAGCGGCTTTTTTTATTTCACCGTAAACATCCTTTATACTTCCCGATGCATTTTCTTCATACAGAAAATCGTTTGCCTTGAAAGAATCGGGATTAGCTTTGTAATTTGTGTTCATAAGAATTGCAATTGCCTTTAGTGTTTCGGCAGAGTAACTGTCCTTATACAATCCTGCCGTCAATGCACAGAGAATTTTCCCCGAATCTTTTGGCTTTTCGGGGGTGTCGGATGTTGAAACTGTCGGTTTTGCAAAAGACCATTCAGAACATTTTGAAACTGCAATGGGGAGGATTGCCGTGAGAATCAACAGAAGGACAACTGCAATTAATTTTTCCTTCATTACCATGCTCCTTTATTTCGCACAAAAAAATAAATAATACTATTGTATTTTGTGACTTATTTTTCTTGACATAACGGTTATGTTGGCTTAAAATAATATATGATTAATTCGAAATAATAATTACTTACAATTCATTTTGTATTTGTTTTTGCTGTTTGATTTTTCGGCGGCATATCAATAATCGTGTAACAAAGTCGTTTTTTAAAATTGTCTTGTTACGGTACAGAAACGGAGATTTTTATGAAAACCAAATATTCAGTTATACCATTTATTCCGGCTGTAATAGCTGCTATAGGTCTTAAAATTATGAGTATGTTCGCAGTTGACGGCAACGGATTGTTGTTCGGCATGAACAAGTCGGGCATTAACTATTTCATAATCGAAATCATACTCGGGCTTTTTGCGGTTTGTGTATTAATTAACCTTTTTGACAGAAAGACGGCTCCCGTATATCCCGTTAAAAAGAATTTCGTTTCGGGTGCGTTTGCAGTAATTTCGGGTATTGCGATTGTCGGTTCGTCATTTTTGGCTTTGATTAACGCAACTCCGGGTAACACGGATAATTATCTTTTGAGCATCATTGCGACTCTGTTCTCGATTCCTGCGGCTATTGCTATGATTATGATCGGCAAGGTGCATTTTTCAGGCAAATCAATCGTATCAAATGTGTCGATGTTCTTTGTTTTCCCGGCACTCTGGGGATGCAGTGAACTCGTTACGGAATTTCTCGCCGCAACAAAGGTTTCAATCTCAGCAAGCGATATGACGCCGCTCTTCTGCTACGTTTTCATCACACTTTACCTTTTCTCAAGTTCAATGGTTGTTTCAAGGGTAAAGGGCAGAAACCCTGTTAAGGCCTGCTTTATTTACGGTATGCCCGCTGCCGCTGTTTCACTTTCATACGGTGTCGGTGCTGTTTTGACATCATCCGTTGAAAACACAGGCATCAGTGCTCTTGTGAACGGAGTTATGTTTATTGTTCTCGGCATTTATATTGTTTCGTTTTCTGTTGAAATGTTTGCAGGCTGCCTTACAAAGGCGGAGGTTGAGATTATCGAAAGCCTTCCCGAAGATGAGGATACATACGAAAACAGCTATATCAGCTCAGGCGGTTACGATGAGCTTGTTGCTTCCGATAGAAAAGAAGATGATGTTCCTGCAAGCGATGACAGCTACGAGGCAGTTGCACAGGGACTTTCCGATTTTGTGATGGGCTACGATGAGGAAAAATATGACGATACAACAATCAAAAACGAAAATATAAATGACGGTCTTGTTCTCGGCTACGACAATGAAAATCAGACTCAGCCTGCAGAAAAAATTGCCACAGAGCCTTTAAAAGAGGAAACTGCAAAGCCTGTTGCAGAAGCTCCTGCAGAGCCTGAAATTCCCGAAGAGCCCGTGTACGCAAAGCGTCTTGATGTTTCGGAGGAAAAAACCGAGCCTGTAAAGGCAGAAGCTCCTGTTAAAGCTCCTGTTAAAGCCCCTGTTGAAGACACAGAGGTTTCAGACGACAGAATGAGCGAAATCGACAGACTTCTCAAGGAACTTGAAGATAAAAAACTAATTAAGAACATCGAATTAGGTGTTGACATTCAGGTTTTAAAGTGGTACCATACAAATGAAAAGAAAATTGATTTTTGATGAGGACATGATTTGCAGTCCTGCTTTTTCCAGAGAGCGAAATTATTTGCTGTGATATTTCGCAAAAAGCATTGCAAGTTACCACCTTTAAGACTGTGCAGGAAATGGCACGGCGTTTGGTTGCGTTAAAACCGTCAAGAGGGCTTTTAGCCGAACTTGGGTGGAACCACGATTTATTCGTCCCAATATTCCGTTTTGGAATATTGGGATTTTTTGTTTTCATCACATATTAAAAAGGAGAATGGTTATGATTAATGTTGAATTAAAAGGCGGAGCAGTCAAGGAATTTGAAAACGGTACAACTCCTGCCGAAATTGCAAAATCAATCGGTGCAGGCTTGTACAAGTCTGTTTGCTGTGCAAAGGTTGACGGCGACCTTTGTGACCTCAGAACACCGCTTGAAAAAGATTGTAAGGTTGAACTTCTCACATTTGACAATGTTGACGGTCAGAAAACTTTCTGGCACACAGCCTCTCATGTTCTTGCTCAGGCAGTAAAAAGACTTTATCCGAATGCAAAGTGTGCAATCGGTCCTGCCGTTGACAACGGTTTTTACTATGATTTTGATGTTGAAAAGCCTTTCTCACCCGAAGACCTTGAAAAAATCAAGGCTGAGATGAAGAAAATCGTAAAATCAGGTCTTGAGCTTGAAAGAGTTGAGCTTTCTCCGGAGGAGGCTGAAAAGAAACTTGAAGAGATGAACGAGCCTTACAAGGTTGAACTTGTTAAGGAACATTCCGACAAGGGCGAGCATATCACATTCTACAAACAGGGTGAGTTTATCGACCTCTGCGCAGGTCCTCACCTCATGAGTGTTGCACCGATCAAGGCTATTGAACTCACTGCCTGCACAGGCGCTTACTGGAGAGGCGACGCAAACAACGCACAGCTTTGCCGTGTTTACGGTGTAGCTTTCCCAAAGGCGTCAATGCTTGAAGAACACCTCAAAAAGCTTGAAGAAGCAAAGCTTCGTGACCACAACAAGCTCGGTCGTGAACTTGAATACTTTACAACTGTTGACTATGTCGGTCAGGGACTTCCTATTCTTCTTCCAAAGGGTGCAAGAGTTGTTCAGCTTTTACAGAGATGGGTTGAAGATGTTGAGCAGTCAAAGGGCTGTCTTCTCACAAAAACTCCTCTTCTTGCAAAGAGAGATCTTTATAAGATTTCAGGTCACTGGGATCATTATCTTGACGGTATGTTTGTACTCGGCGATCCGCATGATGAAGAAAAGGAATGCTTCGCACTTCGTCCTATGACTTGCCCGTTCCAGTATCAGGTTTATCTTAACAAACAGCGTTCATATCGTGACCTTCCGATGCGTCTTACGGAAACATCAACACTTTTCCGTAACGAGGCAAGCGGTGAGATGCACGGTCTTATCCGTGTTCGTCAGTTCACAATTTCAGAAGGACACTACATTCTCCGTCCCGATCAGCTTGAACAGGAATTCAAGGGTTGTCTTGAGCTTGCTAAATATTTCCTTGACACGGTAGGACTTCTTGAAAACTGTACTTTCAGATTCTCACAGTGGGATCCCGAAAACAAGAATAATAAGTATGAGGGTACAAAGGAACAGTGGGAAGAGTCACAGGCTGTTATGAAAACTATTCTCGATGACCTTGATGTTGACTATGAGATCGGTATCGACGAGGCCGCATTCTACGGTCCGAAGCTTGATATTCAGTACAAGAATGTATTCGGTAAGGAAGACACAATTGTTACAATCCAGATTGATATGCTCCTTGCCGAAAGATTCGGTATGTACTACATCGACAAGGACGGTCAGAAGAAGCTTCCGTATATTATTCACAGAACTTCACTCGGTTGCTTTGAAAGAACTCTTGCATATATGATTGAGAGATTTGCCGGTGTAATGCCGCTTTGGCTTGCTCCCGAGCAGATCAGACTCCTTCCGATAAAAGAGGGTAATGTTGAGTATGCACAGGGTATTGCAGACAGACTTACTTCACTCGGCATGAGAGTTACTGTTGACAGCAGAGATGAAAACATCGGTCCAAAGATTAAGGCTGCAAGACTTGAAAGAATTCCGTATATCCTTGTAATCGGCGACAACGAGATGAATTCATCAACAGTTACGGTTCGTTCAAGAAAAAGAGGAGAAATCCCGAATATGTCTGTTGACGAATTTGTTGCTCTTGTTAAGAACGAAGTAGATACAAAAGAAAAATAATTCTGAAATTTTTTCGGAGGGGTGCTGATGTCCGGAGGATTCACTCCGTTTGATAAAAACAGCTACAGAGAATCAAAACGCAGACGAAAACAGGCGCTTATTGAGGAGAGAACGGGAAGAATTCTTCCCGTATCAAATCCTCGCCGAAGGTACATTGCGTTAGCTTGTATCGGTGTGATTCTTGTCGCAACTATTGCGTTCGGAATTTTTTCAATACTTAAAAGTAATCAGAAAAGTAATCCCGAAACTCCCGAACAGATTCAGGCAGAAAGCGAAATGCTGCTGACGGTTGTTGACAGCGCAAATCCGCTTGATAAGGATTATGTGCCCGATCTTGAAACCGTGAACGGATTCAGAGTGAACAGGGACGCACTGAAACCGCTTGAGAATCTTTTAAAAGACGTCAAAAGAAAACGGCAACCGAGCGTTAAAATCAAAAACTGCATATGTGAGTTATGATGAACAGGAAGAAAGGTTTCAGTCTGAACTTCAAAAGATGTTAGCAATCATCAAAATATACAACTGTCAGAGCAGAGGCGGAGGTCTTTAAAAACCACGCCTCACGGCGGACAGTCGGAGTCACAGACGGGGTTGCTTGTTGAATTTGATTTTTCAAATTCGGGTTCAAAGGCATTTCTTGAGCGAAACTGCGTTGAATACGGATTTGTTCAGAGATATACCGAAAGCAAAACCTCAGTAACACGAATGAATCCGTCAGACTCGCTGTACAGATATGTGGGGATTGAAAACGCAAAGCGTATGCGTTCCTACCGGATGTGCCTTGAAGAGTACAAAAGCTACCTTCAAAAACAGGCAATCCCAAAATAAAATAAATATTTTTTTAAAAACGCTTGCATTTTGCAATATTATGTTGTATAATTAATCCGTTAATTGTGTAATGTCAGGTAGGTGAAAACAATGAAAGAGAATATCCATCCTAAGTATGAGAAAACAACAATT